>SPKZ01001226.1_pt1 | contig 15682 bp, 8 predicted proteins | sample 2456571 | NCBI WGS metagenome assembly SPKZ01 (sample SAMN11192286, study PRJNA482655) | marine metagenome | biome: ENVO:00000447; feature: ENVO:00000244|ENVO:00000211|ENVO:00000569|ENVO:00002023; material: ENVO:00002151; isolation source: ocean water from marine abyssalpelagic zone ...
CCGGAGAGCTACTCACAGATGTATCACCAGGTGTACTCAATCCCTACCAATCCCTTTAGGAGCTTTAGCAATTTCTATAGGTTTGCAGACCAGTATGTGAACAAGAAGGATCGTCTTATAAATGGGCGAAGGATAAATGACTACTCTGATGGGAGAGTGGACATAGTGAACAAGATGAACAAGTATACCATTAACTACACGCAGAAGCAGGCAGGCTTCGTGTCAAACATCAAGGAGCATATGCTCCACGTGCCTGTCGATGATAGTATCTATGACATGGTTGCGTTTTTGCGTAAGCACCGGGTGTTGGAGCTTGAAGAGGGAGTCATCCTTGCTGACACTCCCGTAAAGCTCATGCAGAAGGTACACCAATTGTTTAGTGGAACCTGTAAGTTTGAGGATGGATCATCAGCAGTACTTGATGAGAGCAAGGCTATATTTATAAAGGACAGATTCCGGGGGGATAAGATTGGTGTCTTCTACAAGTTCAAAGAGGAGCTGAACGCCCTGAAGCAGGTGTTTGGAGATAACATAACTGCTGACCTGGAGGAGTTCCATAGCCACCCCACCAAGTCAATAGCCCTACAGATTGTATCAGGGAGAGAGGGTATTTCATTGAAACAAGCAAAATTTTTAGTATATTACAACATTGACTTTAGTGCCACCTCTTATTGGCAGAGCCGAGACCGGATGACAACGAAGGAAAGGAGTGAGAATGAGGTGTTTTGGATATTTGCTGCAAATGGCATTGAAGATAAAATTTATCGTGCAGTAACAGCTAAGAAAAACTATACACTGCAACACTTTAAAAGTGACTTCAGATGACCGAACAAAAGATACAGACAAGACGTATCAAACAGCTAGAAGCTGAAGGGTACTATGTTCTAAAGCTAATACAAACTAATAAAAATGGGATACCTGACCTACTAGCACTAAAGGATGGAGAGATACTGTTTAGTGAAGTGAAGCGTCCAAATGGCAAACTCTCTAAGCTCCAGGAGTACAGGTTGAAAGAACTTAAAGAACATGGATTTAAAACAGAAGTATTTCGTGGCTGATGTATTTGAAATTGATGATATTTTTTTGGAAAGCCTAGAGGCTATAGACGAGGGGTGTCAAGAGGACATCCTTAATCAACTGCACGACCTATGCATGTTTCTCGAAAACAATAAGAACGTGCAAAGTTTTGCAGGAGTGAGTCATTCGAATGGGCAACTATTTTTTGAAGTTAGCGTATTAAAGGAGTATAGAAAACATCCATACTTTATGGATATAAAGGAGATATCCGCAGATGAATACCTAGATTATAAACTTCTATACAAAGACATATGAAGTTAACAGCTTATCAAAGAGAACGGCTTAAGCATATAAACTGTATGATGAACGATCTCTATGATAAGCTAGACTCCTTATATGAAGAGGTTGCAGACGAGGAGTACATAAATGCTGTAGAGGTAATAGATGCTCTAATCCAAGCCCTCGCAGACATAAAGGAGTCTATCGTTTCTTAGACTTAGACTTGCGTCCCCCTTCACCCTTTCTGCCCCGGTTCTTTGATGGGCATATAAATTTCCCTGTGGCATGGTCAAAATCCTTGCCTTTTATATTCTTTCCATCCTTCAAAGCTTTTCTGCGGATACGCTTCAGCTCCGCTCTCTTCTTTAATCCGGCCCTACTGGTGCTACGCTTAATGTCAGCCTTGAGCTTCTTCTTGTAGCTCTTTTTACCCTTGGCTGACTTGTAGTATTTCATTGTCTTTTTCATTCTCCAAATGTTTTTAAGTCAATTATTTCACCTCCATCAAGGAATGATTGCTGTTCTTTTGGAAGGTAGGACTTGGTAATACCTGAGGCTTTATACCCTGCTCCCTTTTCTCCTTGGATGTATTGGTATACACCTATCATGGGGTCTGTGTTTATCCCTGTGGCATACTTGAATAGTACGTTTGCAAAGGGGTCTTTTTGTTTGGGGCTGTGGAACAAATCCAAGAAAGGAACCTTCTCCTGTTTCGCAGACTTAGCAAGCTCTTTTACTACAAGAGACACCGGGTTTATTATGTCCTGGCTCCCATATACATTCTCTCCTTGAGAAAATTTGTATACTGATTCAACAGCAGCACCTAATATTGGTAGGCTTGCAAAGGTGTTGTACCCAAGGGCTGCTTTAGTTACCTCCTTCTCAAAATCCTCCTCATCCTCTCTTGTTCCATATATAAGCTTCATAACATTAGAGATTGCCGCAAACATTGCATTGCCAACGCCAAGGGCAAACATTAATTTTATCCCATCTTTTGAGTTGAACAGACCATTAATAAGTGCTACAGGTTTCTTTATACCTGTTGCTTTTTTTACTTGCTTGTTTATGTTGTTTACAGACTCTAGTATAAGACTCGTCATCAAAAACGGAGTACTAGCAAATGTCGTAAATGCCATCAGCAGAGGCTGTGACTTAGAGGCTAACTGCAACCTATTTATCTCTGTGGCTCTCTGTGTCTGCTGAGTGCTGTTATAGTTCTCAAACTTCTCTAGAGCCAACTGTGGGTCCATGCCATTCTTTATGTCCCTCTTGTAGTTTGCCCAATACCCTATTACCCCTATCACATCTCCCAAGAATGTAACTGACTCTCCTGCCTTTTTAATATTCCTAAATACTTTCGTAACCATATTTTTGGCTTCTGCCTCAGTTATTGTTGTCTCCAAGGATGAGAAGCCTGTCTTCCTAAACCTATTGACACGTTCTCTAAACATGGGTGATGTATTGTAGGCTTCTTGGTATTGTCTGTAGTCAATCATTGTCACTGCAAGCTCACCCAAAAACATAGCTAAGTCCGGTATTAGTTTGACAATCTTAGGCAGGGATTTAGTTAAGTTGTTCTCGTAATCCGGAAATGCCATCACAGCAGACGATGCCTGCTTTGGTATCTGCCAAAGCTTAAATCCAAGCTTTACTCCTATGAAGTTACTAAACAACTGCTTTATGGCACTATTGAATACGTGGTCTTTTGCACTTACAGGCTGCACTGCATTGTTTATAAACATATTTACTAACCCTTGTAGCCCAGTCATCTTCATCAAATTGCTTACCTCAGTACCCGATAGCAATGCATTTAGCTTTTTAGCATCAGCGGCATATGCTTTAAACCGTTCTGCTCCTTCCATCAGGGAGTCAAGGGACTCCGTGAAGGTGTATGGTGTCCCTTCAGTCCTCATTATAGCTACAGCCCCCTTTGTGTTGGTCCGTTGCTTTAAGAAGCTCTCCCCCTGGGCAGACACCTTGCCTGTAGCCATCTCAGCTAAAGCTTTTATATTCTCACCTGCTTGACTTTTGTCTGTTATTGTCTGCGTAGGGAAGTAGTTGTCAATCTTTGGAAGGTTGATGTTGTTCACATCACGATACACATTATTGGTCTGTTCGTAGTACTCATTAGTCAAGTACTCGACAACCATGTCTGCAAACGCTTTTACATCCGGGTCTAAAGAGTTATTGATATTCTCAATGTCTGCCAATGTAAAGCCATTCTGCTTCATTAACTTTTCCCTTTGAACATCATTCTTAAGCAAGGCATACAAACGAACCAACTGATCTCCGCTGTATGTTATGTCTCCTATCTTCAAGGGGACTGTCTTGAATATCTTATTCTTTATTTTGTCATACTTCATTTTTGGGTTTATACTCTGAGCCAAAGAGTCAAGTTTTTTCTTTTGATCCTGTAGGCCTTTTGCAAACCTACTGTTCGCTCTGTTCAACCTATTTACAATGTTCTCAGTAAAGAAGTTCTTACCATCAGGTAAGTTGTCTAACACTGAGCAGATTGCTTTCAAGTGGCCTATACTTCCTATTGTATAGTTAGACAGTTTAAACCTATCCAACATTGCCTTAAACATTGCCCTAACTCCCTCTTCTTTGAATATTTTTTTAATGGGGTTCTTTATCCTCTTTAGTTCATCTGAGTTTTTAGGGGTCATCACAGTCTCACCATCTACAGTCTCTTTGTTGTACAGTATCTCATGGCTCTCTTGTATCTGCTCAGATGCCTGAGCATTACGAGCATCCCTGGCATCCTTCTCTATGGCCTTCTTTTCAGCAAGCTGTACAGCAAATGCCATCTTGTCTCCCTTTAGGTCTAACGCCAATGCATTCAGCTCCTCCAGGGTCATCGTATCAATACCTAATAGGACATCCGGTATTGATGCCAACAGAGGATTATCACCAAGGGCGCTATCCAAGGCTTTTATTATCTTAACATATTCCTTTATGCTAGCATCATTGGCAAGGGCATCCTGTCTTTGCTCTTTGGTATAGCTACCTAACACCTCTCTGATGCTTAAAGCCTGCATCACCTGCTCTACAGTATTATGTTCAAGTATTTCTAAAAACTTTGTAGCGGCAGCAAAGAACGATTGACCATCAGCACTAACAGCACCTTTCCCCACTATCCTGCCCGACCTCTTTTTGTATTTGGCGGCATTTTTTACAAATGCTTTTATGTCCCTGGATTTTTTCTCTCTGCCTTTTTCTTCAACCGTAGCAAAAACATCTGCTATTTGAGCCAACACTTTATCTATATTATCTATTTTGGCGTTGTTAACTTTGTATACCAACTTTTGAACAGTAGAGTACCTGTACTCCTTTACTCCGAGGTCTCTAAGTTGCTGTGTCGCTTTCTTGATATCTTGAGCTGCTTTCAGCTTTATGCTTGCCAACTCTCTAGCCTGCATCTTATGCTGTTTTACTTTTTCTTTTAAGTTTTTTATGGCAGTCTCAAGTCCTGTTACCTTGTCTACTGACATTTGCTGAAGAGCATAGAAGTCAGTAACAAGACCTAATATCTTATCAAACTTTACATCTACATTTGAGTCGTTTATTTTTGCTATTTCGCTAGCCATCTTTCCGAACACAGCTCCAAAGCGAGTGCCTTTGGTCAGTCCATTTACAAGGTCTGTTACCTCTTTTATTGTCTTGCTTCTGTCTGTCTGTCCCTGAGAAAAGGCTTGAATTTTTTTGTTTATTTCAGAGATGTCCTTGTTTACTTTTGTGTTCGCATCCTTGTTGTCCTGCATTATGTCAGACAGCACAGCATCAATCTCTTTTATCTTGGTATCAATGTTATCCTTTGTGATCCCCTTTATAAGGGCAGCTATTTTCTTTTGGTTCTTGCCATGTATCTTGCTCCCCTTCAGTGGTGTTGTTGCTTGATTTAGACCTTTTTTTACTGCATCTATATCGCCCTTCCAGTTGTTGTTTTTGAGCAATTTTACTGTGTCTTTTATTGACCTGATGGGAGCGTTTACATCCTTAGCCTTTCTCCTGCCAATGACAGTATCCATACCCGACATTAGTTTCTGTTGGTCTATAGGCTTCTGAGCTTTATATAGATCATGGTCTGCTAGCAGCTCCATTGCCTTAAATCGGTATTCAGTAAAGGACTTACCCTTGCCCCACCGGGACTTCAACCAATTGTCTAAATCTTTTTTTATGTCGTTAAACATCTCAATACCTGCCCTTGCTCCCCCAAAAACATTAGTAAAGGCTTCGGGCATCTTGGTGTTTATGTCCAACTGAATGGTCATCGCAGGGTTTATCTCAGCGGCCTTGTATCCCATGGACTTTAGATACTCTTTTATTGATCCATCAGAGAACCCCTCTTGCCTGGCTTTGGTTATAAGTTGATCTAAGGACATCTTGCTGCCATCAGCCATTTCCATAGAGAACCTTGCCCTCATAGCATCAGTAACTTTAGATGGGTCAAAAGAACCATCTAATAATGTTCCTCCAAACAAATCAGCCAACCCAATGTCAGCAAACTCATTTATAGTTAAATCCTTAATCTTACTAGAACTTATATCTTTTGACTTGGTAAAGTTCTCTTTAATGTACTTAAAGAATCCATTGAACCACTCCTTGAATTTAGCTTTCAATGATTCATTAACTATGGTCTCACCTCTTGTGGCCATCAGCTCTACCAATAACTCTTCAGCAGCCAAATCAGCATCACCATACTTCTTTTTATACTCCTTGAATTTGCTGTCCTTCTTGGCTAATTCAAGACCTTTTTTAAGTAGCTTAGCCGCTTTTCCTTTAGGAGATTCTAGAGCTTGATGTCTTAGGTAGTCTATCCATATGTGACCAAACTCGTGTATAGGTGTAGCCACATCAACAGCCTCAGGATTTAGGTATATGTTGCCATCTAATGTTATACCGTAGACAACCATACCATCTTTTACCCTAGTCCTTACATTGTCGCTCTCCATGATAGCATCAAACTCAGCCTGAGTGGATGTTATGCCAACAGAGGGAAAAGCATGTCTCATCTTGGCAACTAACAAGTCTACCACCTTTCTTTTTTGACTTGAGTCTTTTTGCATAGACACCTTCATCCCTCTGAAAGCTTTGTCTATAAAGAACGCACCACCTATTTGTGTCAATAAACTTTTTTTGCTTGGTACTTTTCCTTTTTTATCTTGTTTAAATACTCTGGCTGATTTCACCTCCCACTCTGCAAACACATCAGTACCATGCATGGGATTGCTTAGAAATGCTATGAACTTACCTTCCGGACCGAAACCATAGTTTGAGTGGTCTGTCTGTGCGACTCCCCCTGCTTCTTTACCATCCTTATCTACAACCTTTATACCTACAACAGCAACAATATCTCCTTGCCTTCCCTCTAACATCGATGGCTCTGTTATTTGGTTCCGAACGCCATTATCAGAATTTGTTACAAAATAAGAGAAGTCCTCTACTACGTTTTTACTATCTCTTAATAATTCTTTTTGCCATTTTTTTGAAGGTTTTGCTTTATTTGGTATTTTACTCTTTGCTAAAAATATCCTACCAAATACAAACGCTCTTGCAGGAAGTGCTAAATCTGCTGTTTTAGGGTCTTTTGCTCTTTTTTTAGAATCCTCTACAATAGCATCAAGCAACTGTGATACCGTCTTTATTTTGTTCTTTTTTATAAAGTTTAAAATAATCTGTTTGGCTTGCTTCTCTTCTGCTTTTTCTATTTTATTTATAAGTGTTTCATTTGTTGGGTCAGCCTCTAACTTGGTTTTATTTTCCGCTAGTTTTTTTCTGCCTTCCGGAGTTAATCCCTGAAGTGATTCTATCTCGGCTACTAATGCATTAAAAGCAGACTTGGCTCTACTTTTATATTTCTTCTCTAATTGCTTTACTTTAGGACTGAGCCACCTAAACACAGCTTCATTAGAGTCCATTGCAGTCTCACCCATCTTAGCCACAGCAAATGGGACATGCCCATATGGTAATTTCTTTTCTGCCCACAACCTATGGAATAATTTTTTGTTGGCTTTATATATCATCTTTGCCTCCTGGTACTGTGTATTAGCACCATTTTTATCGATACCTGCCCAAGCAAGAAGCCTATTCTTTACTGCTCCTAATGTGTTAAAGAGTATACCACCACCTAACTGCATTTTATTGCCCCCTGAATCTCTGTGCGTTCCTGCTGCTAAGTGGTCTGACATAACAACACCCATGGGCATGCCTTCAAAGTCCTCTATCTTTTTGGTCATGTCAGCTACAGAGTCAAATCCCATAGCCTTTGCATCCTCTTCTGTTAGCTTTGTCTCTGACCTACTTTCTGCCAAAGGATTGACATCTTCTCTTACAGGTTTACCTCTTGGGACCATGAAATCCTTCTCTGCTTTGGACATTGCCTTTTGCTTCTTTTTAACATCGGCAGAAAGTTTCTTGTCTTCAGCAATTCTACCTTCGCCCTCTTTTAGTCGGAATCTTGCTTGCTCATCCAAAGTAAAATCTAAAACAGGAACTTTTTCTAAACCTAATTCTTTTGCTGCTATCGCTCTATGCCTACCATCTGATGCCCTTACATTGGTTACATTATTTTCATATATCGCTAAAGGGTCTAATTTTTTTCCCTCTTGTATATGCCTCTTCAAGTCATCCACATTTTCCCTTGTCTCTTCATCCATCTCTAATGGTTTGGCTCTTGAGAGAAACTCATCGGGTGTCATCTCTACAACGACTCCCCCTCTTTGTTTGTAATCACCATCTCCATACCATTTACCTTCATCCTCTATGGGGTACTTCTTATCCTCTGCTCTAAACCTAGGCTCTGACTTCTTCTTACCCATCACCTGACCTAGCACCTCACCCTCCTTGTATGTCACATCAACACCACCCTTGTCATTCTCTACTATCTGCGTAGAGGCAGCATCTTTAATGGTCTGAGGTATCTGCTCCATTGACTCAAATGTCTCAGTTATAGGCGCAGCCTCAACTATGAACTTGTCCTCGTTGTACTTCACGTCTACACTGCCATCTTGCTTCTGTGTTATCACAGCATCTGATGCCATTACCTCCTGTGGCACAGCATCGATAGTGGCATAGTTCTCATCGTTTACCTGGAACGTTCCATCCGGCTGCTGCTCAATTACAGTAGCCGCCTCACGGATGTCAGCAGGAACCGCATCAATGCTCTCAAAGTTCTGCTCTGCAATTGCTGTCACATCAGCATCAACGGCAGCATCAACAGTAGTGGCAGTAGTGGTTGGAGTAGCTGTAGTAGCTGTAGGCATAACCCCTGCCTCTTGCTTTATCTCAGCATTGAAGTCCGGGTCGTTCTTTATATCAAAGGTGGCCTTCTTCTTTTTCTTGTCAGACATCTTGGCGTACTTCCTCTTGAAGTCAGCCTTGGTGTATCTACGCCCATTTATCTTGTATGACTTAGGAGCAGTGTCCATAGGAATAACAACTCCGGAGGGGTCTTTGATATTGCTAATGTCGGTTGTCATGTCATCAGGGGCAAGCTTACCCTCTTTTGATAAGTACGATAGCTCTTGTTGTATTTTTTGCAACTCGTCTTTATATATTTTTTTAGAGTTGTCATTTTTGCTTAATGTCTCTTGAGCTTTCAATAAGTCCATTGTCCTGCTCACCACATCGTTGCTCTTCTCTTTTTTAGAAAGACCTAACAACTCCTTAGCATCGTCTCTTAATTTTAAGTTTTCGTGTATAGCATTGTTTACAGACTCGTCAATCTGCCCAAGCCTGTGCATGTTGGTGGCAAACTTAGACACCTCATCAAAACTAGCACTGTTCTTTGCTACAGCATCTCTGTCTGTAAGCTCAAAAGCAGTGGCAACTTTGACTTTTTTATTTGTTTGCATATAGAGACCAACTGAGGCTGTAGAAGCATTACTACCAAGACCCCCCATACTCTCTAAAGCAACCTCAAATACATCTAACCCTTGCCCTGATGATATCTGTGCAACAGCCTCTCCTAACCCCTCGGACATAGGGTCATACACAAGCCTTTCTCCTAAAAACGCTGCTGTTTTCTTTGTTGTTGATGCTGTTTTTGCCACCTTAAAAACTTTTCCTCCCATCCCTGCTGTAAGAAGCTCTACTGTTCCTATGGCTAACCCTCTTTTTGCCCCAATATCACTTCCTTTCTCCCACACCTCTTTACTTGCCAGTGCTAGTGCTGCTTGCTCAGGATTTGTCATATCAAACCCTGCCTCTGTTGCAGCATCCAATATTGCATTAGTGTACTCCATTGCGAAAGCAACCGCTGCTTGCGTGGTGGTTAATCCACCAGTCAACGCACCACCGGCTATTGCCAAAGGATTCCCTGTTCCTGATGCCATGTACCCCCCGGCCGCTGCTCCAGTACCAAATGTAGCAGCAAATAATTTAGGGTCTGACACTATCTCCATTCCAATGGGGGCTAACTGTCCCAAACTGTTAGCAACAAGACTAGCTGTTATTTCTATAGGGTCACTTAAAATAGCATCCCAGGTATCAGCAGAGTTCCTACTATTCAAGAACCTAGAGTAAGCTCTTGCTTCAATTTTTCCTTGTTGAGACATATATTCACTTAACTTATCAATATCAATGTCTTCCAAGTCCTCAATCCCCAAAGACATACCCATTAACATAGCAGCGGCATTACCTCTAGCCAACCCCTCATCCAACTGTGACGTTACAGCAGCAAGGTTGTCAGCAAAATCTGTTTGTATATACTTTCTTGTTTTTCTATCAAAATAAGTGCTTCCTAAGTAATAATTGTCAGCAGCTAGTTTTTGCTTCTCTCTAATACCTTTTGTTATTGTTTGATATTTTTCCAGTTCATCATATAATTTAGGATTCTTTTTAATTGCTTCTACTAACTCATCTGATGTAATTTCATCAATAGGTTTATCTATTCCATTTTGTTCAAGAACTTTGTTCATGTTTTCGTTAAGCGATGACATATCCTCTTTGGCTTCATTGTTTTGCTTGGCAGCCAATGTTGCCATCTTCTCTGATTTTACTTGCAAGTGCCTATTAAATCCATCAATAGCTTCTGCGTTTTTTTTGTCTAAAACCACCGCTTTTCTTAATTGATCTCTTTCTTGCTCAAGGTCACCTATCCGTTCATAAACATCACTTCTTATCTCTCCACTTGGTAAGTATATCTCCGGGTTATCTTTTATAAATTCCTCCGAGGGCTTATATGTAGCCTCCCACTTTCTTTTTGATAGGTCCCACTCAGCTTGTTTACTTAAGCCTAGTTGCTTCTTTATGAACTCTAGCTCATCATTCACTTCCTGATATCTCCTATCAGCAGACATTACACGTCTATAGTCAAGGTCTCTTTCTTTAAAGAATTTATCTCCCTCAATGTCCTCTATTGAGCTTTCTTTCCATGCCCCTTCGGCAAAATCCTCAGCCTCTTCATCTGTCTTGAATTGGTATACTTCTCCACGCTCCTCAGCCATAGCCTTAGCTTTCTTCATTCCCTCTTTTGTGCTAACGTCAAACACATGCCAATCAGCAGGGTTTTTAGATTTGCTGTTAGGGTCTTTTGGGAATATAGTTGGAAAGGCAACATTGTTATCACTAGCCATACGTACAGTGGACTCGTATCCATCTTCATCCTTCATGGCTCCTCTTCTAGACTTCCTAACATTAAAAGCTTTGGTCAAAAAGTCTTCGTCCTTTATCTCTTTTGATATCTCAGCATTGGCAGATATGAAATCCTTTAGTGTTTGGTCATCATCTTTTCTTACACTTATCACTTCGCCATTACTAGACCTGGCAACTATACCATGCCCCGTTCCCGTAATAGTAGAGAACGTAAACCCATACTTATTATACTTATTGTGCAGGTCGGATAGAGCGGTCTCTGCTTCTAGGTCCATGGACTCAAGCTCCTGCTGAAAGGCTTCTGATTGGACAAACTGCTTGGTTTCTTCCAATAGCTTCTGTTGTTCCTTTTCTAGTTCTATCCGTTCTTGTTCTGCTATTCTTTGAGTCTCCTGTCTGATCCTAGCATCCTCTTCTGCTGTCTTTACAACATCCAACCCTTCCTTAGGAGTAGCCATGGCCTCTGTCCCCTGAGAGATGTCTTCGGTAGTTCTGTCGTAGCCACCAAATTTCTGCTCCCCCACATCTCCAAATTCCCCTTCATCTAAAGCAAAATCCTTTCTTTCTTCCTCTTCACTTAAGGCTCTTTCTCTTGCTATAGCCGACTGTTCTTCTTCTGATTTGGCTCTAATCAATGCAGCTTCTTCATCCTTGGCTCTTTGGATTTCTGCCTCTCCTTGCATTCCTATCTCTGTACTAACAGCATCTCTCTGCACTTGTTGGGAACCCGGAATAAGACCCTCTAGTTCAGATGTACTTAATGGCTCATAGCTAGAACCATCCGATGTACCACTTTCCGATTCTGAAACGTCTTTTTTTTTTGGAGAAGAATCTAATAACCCCCAAGCATCTTGGTATTTTGAAAACGGAGTTTTTTCTTCAGATATAACATTGTTGTCTAACCCCAAGTTGTAAAGCTTTTCAACTTGTTCAGGGGTTGCTTCCATCCACTTGTCTCTAGAAACACGCTCTTCTGTTATTATATTATTAGCTACATATATATCGTATAGCTTGTTTAGTTTCTCTTCATCCATTTTTTTAGCTATTAATTTTATTAGTCAAAAACTTCGTCTCCTGCTGCTGTTGTTGTAGTAGTTGTTGCCCCTGCCTGATTATATAAATCAAACCATGTATCATCATTCTTTCCGTAATTTTTTTCTGTAAAAAACTTCCTTATATCTTCTTTGTTTATTTTTTTAACATTCTTTCCTTTCTTGATATCTGCTGCTACTCCCTCCATGTACTTAGCAACCTCATTTGTGCTTTCAAATGTTGAGTCCCAAACTGGTATTAATATATACTTTTCCTCAGAAAACTTAGGGTCTAGATCAATTTTTAAAGTCCCATAAGCTGTGGCAGTAACACCATGAGCTTCAACATCATCCTCACTTAAAGCTGTTACTTTCGCTACTCCTGCTAAAGGCACAATCTCTGAAGTTGACCCCTTTGGAACTCCAAGATAAGACAACTCAAGAGCTTTCACTAACCCTTTTGCATTACCTGTTGTTGCATCAGTTTTTGCTTGCTCTAAAAATACAACTTGAGCATTTCCTGTCACACCGCTTGCTGATATAACTGTCCTCTGATCCCAAGGGACAGTGGGAGGTGTTGTGCGCCCTGATTTCACCCCTCCTCCTGCCGGAACTAGTATTGGTGATGTTAAAGGGTTTCCGCTTGCATCGTTATATTTAGAAAAGTTATTCAATATGACACTTGCCATAATGTCTTCATAGTGTTTTCTGTCTTCAGCATTTGTTATGTGTGTAATATCATCAAACACTAAAGATCGAACAATCTCATTCACTCCTTTGTTGTTAAAGTCTTCAATAATATTCTCTGTAGTATACCCTGACTGTTGAGTTTTATCGGGAACATCAGCAACTAAATTTCTTATAGGATTCCCATTGTCATCTATTTCTCCTGTCTCTACGAAGCGATATTGTTTTACTCCCTTTCTATTAAGACTTTTTAACCTATTTAAAGCATCGTCTTTTTGGTCATCATTCCCATATAACAAATCAGATAAAAATATAGCATTGTTTATTTTGTTTTTGGTGGTTTTTGATTTTCGGACTAATGCAGCGTCTTTTTTTGCCGGGGCAAACCTTGTCTTCTCTACCCCTACTTCTGCATACTTCTGATCTAGTCGATACTTTATACCTCTAGCCAATGCCTCTCTAAGAACTATATCTTGGTCAGAGCTTACAGCAACTCTAGGAAGACCACTGCCCCCAGGGTCTTTCTCCAACAAGATCATCTTCTCATCCTTCTCCGCTTCATCAGGGTCGAAAGTAAAGTCATACCCTTTTCCTATATAGTCTGTAAGGATAGATGCCGCAGTATATGGGTTGGCTAGTATTTCATTTATTGCATCTTCCTCAGCTTCTTTATATCCATCAACCAACTTTTTTTGGTCATCATCTAAATTCTTGTTATAAACATCTCCTGACACATCAGAGATTGCCAGAGTTATAAACCTGTCTGTTGCTTTATCATAATATGTTATCTGTTGATCTCTAACCCCGGCAGCAGCAGCGGCATCATCTAAAGCCTTTTCTGTATCGAACCGTTCTAGGTCCGTGCTTACAAAGGTGTTTAGCTCATTTACCGTAAAGAAGTCCTGAGGCTTTTTACCCATCTGATAGACATATTCACCATCCTTACCTTTTACCCTTTCTTTCTTTGCTACACTAACTTGAAAGTTAGTCGGATTTATATATGCTCCGGAGTTATTGAAGTTTGCAAACCCCTCTGTCATCCTAAACAACGTCTGTTCTAACTTTGCCGACTTCTCTTGAATCATCCTGTCAGCCTTCCTCTTAAACTCTGCTTGAAAGTTTTTAGCTACATTAAATAGTCCCTTAGTGCCATCTGTTATGTTAGCTCTCTGAAGCAAGTAGTCTTTAACCTTTAGTTGTCCGGACTTCAGCAGCCTATCCTGCATCAGCCTAGCTTGAGATACATCGCTTGCCAAGCCTGTTATGAAGTCATTGGCTCCTTTATGGGTTCCTGTAGGAGCCTCGGATAACGTCTGCCCGAACGCCCTACTAGCATCATCTATTTCTTTTTTTAAGGTTTCTCTACGAGTGACCTCTTCTTGAAGCATTTTGGTAATATCATTACCAACAACAGACCAATCTATGTGGTCTTCTGCTTCTCTTTCTGCGTATCCGTAATATGTTGACATATTCTAATAATTTATAAACGGGTTAAAAGGGTCAAACCCCTCTGTGTACTTTAAGGGAGCGTATTCATTAAACTTGTCATAATACTTAGACGTTTGCTCAGGGTAGTATCTTAGTTTATTTTGTTTATCTAAAACACCGGACCCTGTTGCTGCACCTGACATTGTAGCCTCTAAACTACCAATATAGTCGGGAGAAAATCCTCCCATGAAGTCAGTGTACTGGGCTTTGCTCATGCCACCTATACTCCCTGCTTGGTTAAGTGTTTCCCTTTGATCTTGAGTCATCTGCAATGAAGATGGGTCTACACCACTCATATATTCTTGTGATGACTTACCTGTTGTTCGTTGCATCCTCCTTTCTAGTTGGTTAAACTGTCTAGCTCCCGGAGTTTTTTCGTATAATTGAGCCATCCCTGCCACTTGCCCAGCTAAACTTGTTACTCCTGCCATCCCTTGCTGTATAGCCATCGACTCAGCCGTAATAGCATCAGACATCGCTTGTTGCGCTCCAACAACCTCTTGGAGGTCTAATTGTGTGCCGAGGTCTCTAAGCCTAGACTCCTCTCCGGCTACAAGTTTGTCTAGCGTTGACTTTTCTTGTTGCATAGCAGTGGCAACCTTCTCTTGTCCGAGCTGTTGAGCAAGCTGTACTCTACCAACACCTGCCGCTAAAGCTCTAGGGTCTCCCTCTGCTAGTTGTTGAGTGGCTAAAGCTCCTTGTGTTAACATTTCTCTACGTGCAAGCTCATAAGGCTCTTTCTGTATGCTTAACTGCTCATAGTAGTTGACATCTAGTTTTTTCCTAGCCTCCATCATTGCCGCTGCTGCTGATTCCTCAGCCTTCTTCTTTTTTTCGTTTTGCTCTGCCGCCTGGGCGAAGCTTGCTGCTGTGGTTGCTGCGGTCACCGCTAATCCAACGCCTGCCGCTACTGCTGTAAATGCTGCCATAGTTATAATGCTTTTATCATTTCTTGAGTATAGTTGTCTGCCTCCACATACCCTAACTGCTTATACGTATCCATAAGCCCTCTATGTTTTAATAACGCATAAGAATATTTAAAATTCATTTTTTTGCAAGTACCTGTAAGTGTCTCTATCAAGAGACCAATAGCATTGCTACGATGTGGTTTCTTGCGATACTCCTTGTTGGATATTATCCAATCCACCCACGCAACCTTAGAATTGGTTACATAAATAAAGCCTGCGCATACAGGTGTATCTCCATCGTAAACTATCATTCCACCCTTCCCATCTTCAGGTAGGAAGTCCTTTTGTGGAGGCTCCCATCCCCAATCGTTCCACCAGTTTACTAAAATTTTCTCATAGTCTCCTTCTTGTAATTGCTTTATATCAAACATAAATATACGATTTTTTAAGGAAATGATTTCATAACTTCACTCTCAACTGCAAATAACTCAACAGCAGTGGTGGATGTATTCGTTAGTACAAACTCACAATAATGTCCTAAAACACCATAACTCTCGGCTACTTGATTCTTTATAAATAGTATCAAATCCCCAGGGTTTGGTGTAGCAGTAGGCGCATCTACCTGTATGTAATTAAATCCATTAGGCAGGTCTACAACAACATTAGAAATTGTTC
>SPKZ01018041.1_pt1 | contig 15676 bp, 14 predicted proteins | sample 2456571 | NCBI WGS metagenome assembly SPKZ01 (sample SAMN11192286, study PRJNA482655) | marine metagenome | biome: ENVO:00000447; feature: ENVO:00000244|ENVO:00000211|ENVO:00000569|ENVO:00002023; material: ENVO:00002151; isolation source: ocean water from marine abyssalpelagic zone ...
GCTTTATCAGGTAAAGGCTACCCAAGAAAGGAAATAATAGAAGAGATATCAGCTATTGACTATAAGCTAAGACAAAAAGAGAGAGCAAGGATATACGGAAACCCTAAAGCAGAAGTCTACCCAACAGATACAAGTTGCGGAGCCTGCATTAAATCAATGTTTACAAACGTTAAAAGATGGGTTGATATTTACAATAAGGACTTAAAAACTTATAATGTAGATATGGATGTTGAATCAATTTCTTTAGTTGAGTTTAAAGGAGTGCCGCAAGTAGAAGTGGTAAACGAAGTAGATGTCAAACCAGTATCAGAAATGAAGTGGGGAGAGTTCAAAACCTATTGCAAAGAATTAGGTCTATCAGTTAAAGGAAAGAAGAGAGCAGAACTAGAAGAAGAATTAAAAGCGTTGTAAGATGAAAAATTACGTACACCCAAATTTTAAACCTTCTAACTTAGACGCTTATTTAGAAGTAGTAACAAGACTTAGGACATTAGCCCAAGATACAAACGCTGATATTGTAGAAGTTTCACAAAATGAATATGATATATTAGAAGATGCATCACACCCAACAATGAAAGGCAAAGGGCATACTGTTTATGGTAAAAAAGTAGTCGTAATATGAAAAAGAAGCTAACAGATAAACGTGAGAATTTTTCTCAATTGGTTGTGAGTTGTGGTAGTGCGTCAGAGGCTTACCGGACAGCGTTTGATGTTAGTGAAGGCACTAAGGATTCGACTGTTTGGAGTGAAGCTTCTAGGTTGATGGCTGACCCATTGGTTGCCGCAAGGATAGAAGAGATAAGACAGGAGGCTAAGAAAGCGCATAAAATAGACCGTGATTGGATCATAAACCAACACAAAGAAATAATTGATTGGTACAAGGAGTTGAAAGAGTTAGCACGTAAGAAAAACCTAACCAAAGAAGAGAAAGGACGTATCTACATGCTAAAGGATTTAATTAAAGGTGCTGACTTTAGAGGGTCGCTAGATTCCATCACTAAGATATTAGGGTTGAACGAACCAGAGAAACACGAAGTTAGCCTAGTAGATTATTCAAAATTAGATAATGATACTTTAAATAAAATTTGGAGTGCAAGGGATAAACATTGATTTAGAAAAGGTAGCTATTGAATTATTTAAAAGGAAATCTTTTGATTTTATAACATTAGTTAATGGTAAAAAGCATTTAAAGCAGGAAGAGGCGTTGAATGTTCTTTGTGATGATTACACAGAAGAATTAGTTTATGGTGGTGCGGCTGGTGGTGCTAAATCTTGGACTGGTTGTTGTTGGCTTCTTTTTATGTGTTTGTGTTATCCAGAGACAAAATGGTTCATTGGTAGGGAGGAACTTAAAAGGATAACGGAATCCACCCTAATAACCTTTTATAAAGTAGCTAAAGAATACAGTGTAACCAGTTTTAAGTATAACGGGCAAAAGAATTATATAAAATTTGAAAACGGTAGTAGGATTGATTTGTTAGAATTAAAGTATTTACCCCGTGACCCTTTATACGAAAGATTCGGTTCAACAGAGTACACTGGAGGCTGGATAGAGGAAGGTGGAGAAATAAACTTTGGCGCTTATGATGTTCTAAAAACAAGGGTCGGCAGACACTATAACGACAAATATTCTGTTTTAGCCACTATATTCATAACAGCAAACCCCAAAAAAAACTGGTTATACACAGAGTTTTACAAGCCTTTTAAATTTAACCTGTTAAAACCTATGCAGAAGTTTATGCAGGCTTTTGTCCAAGACAACCCCTTTATTGAATCTGGATATATAGAGAGGTTAAGAAGAACTAAAGATAAAGCAAAAAAAGAAAGGTTATTAAAGGGTAATTGGGATTACGACGATAGTCCTTACGCTTTATGCAGTTACGATAATATATTAGCTATTTTTGAAAATGACCATATACAGGAGGGTGATAAAAAATATATAACAGCAGATATTGCTAGATTCGGCTCCGATAAAGCTAGGATAGGAGTTTGGAAAGGTTGGGACTTAGTAGAAACCATATCTTTTGATATTAGCAAAACCACAGATATACAAGCCGCTATTGATTCTTTAAGGGTTAAATATAAAATACCTAAGCACAATTGTATTGCTGATGAGGATGGAGTAGGGGGAGGTGTGGTTGATAATTGCGGTATATTAGGATTTGTCAATAATTCCAAACCTATAAAGGAAAAGGTCACAAAAGGATCGAAAGAGACACCCCAATATGATAATTTACAAACTCAATGCCTTTTTAAATTGGCTGACCAGATAAACGATAATAAAATTAACATATCAGCTAGTATAACTCAAACTGAAAAAGAGCAGATTTGCGAAGAACTTTCAAAAATAGAGCGTGACCCCTCAAAAACTAAAAAGCTATCATTGATAAGTAAAGCAAAGATAAAGGAAGATATAGGAAGGTCGCCTGATTGGAGGGACTTAATATTGATGCGCAAATATTTTGACTTAAAAAAGACTACAGGAGTTTATCACATTAGTAGAGTTTAAAACGTTATTTAAAAAATGATACCAAAGAACTGGAACAATATTACGACTGAACAATTCATGCGTTTTGATAAAGCGAAGAAGGAAGAACCACAAAAAAGTTTAGAGAAAATTGATTTGATGGTAAAAAAGGGCTGCATACTGACTGGTATGGATGAACTTGACGTCATGAATATGGATTTGTCAGAACTTTCCAAGGTTGATGTTTTAGCAAGCACACCAATCCCACAGAAGATATACGAGACTTTCAAGCTAGGCGATATTAACTATGAGGTCATAAAAAACCCTAACAAGTTAAACGCTTATAGGTATGCGGGAGTAATGGAGGCATCAAAGAAAAATAATTTGTATGAGGTTTTATACTTCATTAGTAGACCTTTTCACCTTAAAGGCTTAAAGCGTGAATACTTTGAGTTTGAAGCGTGGGAAGTTCCAGAGAGAATAAACGATTTTAAAAACTTACCTATAACAATTAGTCACCCGATAGCCGCTTTTTTTTTGAAGATGTCAAACGAATGCACAAACTTTTTGCAGGGATATTCGATAGAAAAAATGAAGGAGATGAGAAAGATGTTGGAGGAGGCAAAGACAGACATTCAAGGACTTACGGATGGTTTAAAGTAATTGAGGACATAAGCGCACAACTAAGGGAGAACGTAGATAAAACAAGCGAACGAAACGTTATAGAATTTTTAGGATGGCTTCAATACTTTATTATGAAGTCGGAAGTTAGAGAAGAACAACAAGAATTGGAAAGGTTAAAGAATGGCAGATAGCCCGTTAGGCATACCAGATAATGAACTACAGGAAGTAGGAGAAAAGAACACGATTGCGGGTGTTTTGCAAAACTTTGGCAATAGACTACAAGACGAACTGCGAACTAGCCTACAAAGCAAGATCACCACCATAACCCCCAAAAGCCTAGAACAAAGTATCATTTTCGATATTAAGTTTCTAGGCTCTTTGTATTCTTTTGAATTAAAGATGGAGGACTATTGGAAGTTTGTAGACAAAGGTGTTCAAGGTGTCGGGGGTGTAATGAAGTCGGGTAGAAGGTGGATAACTAAAAACAGTACTAGCCCTTTTATGTTTAGAGACAAGAAACCACCAATATCTTCACTTAGTGGTTGGAGTAATAACAACGGGGTAAATCCTTTTGTGGCTCAAAGGTCGGTATTTCATAGAGGGATAAAGGCGACTAACTTTTATAGCGACGTTGTAAACCAAGATTTAATAAACGATTTAATTAAGGATTTAGAGAAAGCGGGAGCGAAAGAGGTTGAAATAAGTTTAAAAAATACTTTCAATGGCAATAGTAATTAAAACAGATACTAATTTATTCAGCCCTGTTTATAATAAAATGGAGGTTGCTATTTTTCAGAATGGATTAACAATAAGCAGCCCCGATTACAGGTATATATTTGATATAAATATTGTTTTACCTGATGGAACAACTGAAACGATAAGAACAAAAGTAAGTCCAGACCCTTCGCAACAGTTCGGGGTTCAAGATTTAAGCGGACACATAGAGAAGTATGTAAAGGAAGAGATTGTACCGAACAACGACACAAAGAGTTTCCGGCGTACTGATAACGGCATTGTAAAGTATTACGTAGAATACGGGGAAGAATACAGGTTAACAATAAATGATCCTATTGTCGAATACCCTAACCAATTGACAGGTTCTAATAAATACGCTTTTGGAGGTTCTTTTGAGTGGCATAGATGGATAGACTTCACCAACAATACAGAGTATTTAAATTATCTGTTTGACACTAACAACCAAGGGGAGTTCCTAACCAACTATAAAACCCCTAAAGTAACTATAAACGATTTAGGCTGGCATTGGTTCTTAACTGAAACCCCTACGCAAGTGGATTATATGGAGGTTAAGACTTATAACTCTTTAGGAGGTTTAATAAGCACTTTCCAAATCGACAAGACAATAACAGGCTCAGACGATCAAGACAGATTGCAAAGCATACCAACAGCCCCTCAAAGCTTAAATAATGTAACAGACCCTTTTATATTAGGTTCTCAACCCGTTATCACTTCGGCTGTATCTTCTTATACTATTCAATGTTTTGAAAGTGGAGGTACTAACGTTGGGGAAATGCTAACATTTACAATACAACAACAATGCTTTTACGAAATATACCGCATACACTTTGAGAATGAATACGGGGCTTTTGATTCGTTTAATTTCACAAAGAACAGCAAGAGAAGTTCAGAGGGTGAAAGAAAATCATTTACAACAAACAAACCTAATTTAGATAGTTCTGGCATTAATTACTACCATTCAGAAGAGAAGAAGGTTGATTATTACGGCAAGTTCTCAAACAAAGTAAACTTAGTAAGTGACTTTTTAACCGAAACTGAAAACAATTGGTTAAAAGAAATGGTATTCAGCAACAAGGCGTATTTAGAATTTGAAACAAGCCAAGGCGTAAGGGATTTTAAACCGTGTAAGATACTTTCTACAAGTTGGAGCGAAAAGAAAACAGCGATTGACAAGCTTTTTATTTTAGAGGCAGAGATTGAGTTAACAGATAATTTTAGACAGCGCAGATAATGGAAGAAAGATTAATAATAGATAATATTGAAATACCTTTAAGCGGTAGTTTAAACCCTTCTTTCACTAGGTCGATCACAGATATTAAAGAACCTGAGAAGCGCAAAAGCACTTATTCAAAGAGCATAAAAGTTCCAAACTCAAAAGAGGCGAATATATTGTTTGACAGTATTTGGGACATTAACAGTGTAACTAACACATTTGATCCTACAAAAAAAGCCGATGTTATTTATATTGTTGATGGTTGGGAAGTTGTTCGGGGTTATTGCCAGTTAAAGGACATAACAAAAAACCAGAGTAGGGATATTGAATATACGATTGTAATTTATGGCGAGTTATCTAGTTTATTCAATGAGATAAAAGGAAAAGAGTTAACCGACTTAACAGGCTTAGACACTTACGACCATGATTTAACTTTATCCAATCAGAACAAGTCTAGCGGAAACAATGGGGAGACTTACGAAATAGTAGAAGGTGGCGTTTATGTTCCGGCAGAACTTGGAAAGGGATATGTTTACGCACTTATAGACTTTGGTTATTCTACGGCATACGGTAAAAATTGGAACGTTGAAGCGATTGGGTGTAGTGTTTATTCTAAGGAGTACTGGGATAGGATTCACGAACAAGCTGGATTTACATACGAGTTTTTAGACCCTGCCTTTGAAGATCATTTCAAACACTTAATAGTTCCTGCAAGCCCTTCAAAGTTTGTTTTAGATAGTACTGAGATAGCTGACAGAGAATTTAAAAGCAACACAACAGAGTTTACAAGTACGGGAACTGATACTTCTAACTCATTCACTGGTGCAACCGCAAACGACATAATTAAATTCACAAACGAAATAAGCGATACTGGCGGCGTTTATGATCCTGCAACAGGTAAATTCACGTGTTTAGATTCGGGATATTATACTTTTTCTGGCTTGGTTGATGTTTTTGCAACTTTTACACCGCCTACTGGTGTTAGTGTAGAGAGTGCAAGTGCTGTAGTATTTACGCTTAAATTAATAAAATACGAAGCTTCAACAGGTTTAGAGGTTGTTTTGGAAAGCTCTGCGTTAACAATTGTTAAAGCTGGGTTTTCTACTGGTGTTCGTTCTTCTGACTCTTCCCCCACTTATCCTAGTACAGACTATTTAATTGGTGACGGATTGAGTGCAACTAACCCACCTAACAGGCTACAATGTTCTGCACTTGACTTTGAATTATTGGCAGGGGATGAAGTCTATTTAGCTTGGGTAGGTAATTACGCAGGATTATTTGAAGATAGTGGCGGCACTGTTTATACAGGCGGTACAGCAACAGTAACAACAACAGCGGGAAGTTGGTTTAATAAAGTGGCCAACTTTCAAATGTTAGAAGGCAACACGTTAAAAGTTGAAAAGGCTATACCTGAGAAAGTTAAACAAACCGACTTCTTAATGAACTATATTAAGGAGTATAATTTGTATGTAGACAACGACCCAGAAAAGCCTAACCATTTATTATACGCTCCTAGGGATACGTTTTATAGGACTAACACTATAGACTTAACGGGCAAAGTATCAAATAAAAGCGTAGTTTATAAACCTATGGGTGCGCTTGACGCAAACAGATACATATTCAAGCATAAAGACGACAGCGACTATCTGAATACGCTATACTCTGATAAATGGAACGAAACTTACGGGCAAAGGGAAATATTAAGCACGAACGAGTTCAACAAGAAAGATAGAAAAACAGAGGTTAGTTCGAGTGCTACACCTATAGCTGATAGTGGAGACGGTAACAACAGGGTTATCCCTAAAATAATAAAGATAGACGAAACCAGTAGCAGGATTTTAAAAAAATACAACTGGCGCACGTTGTACTACGGAGGTTTGAAAGATAACTTTGAAAACTGGCTTCATAAATCTGATTTAGTTGCAGACGTTAGCCAAACACAATACCCTTACGCTGGTCACTTTGACGATCCGTTTAACCCTACTTTAGATATAAACTTCGGTTTAGTTCGTGAGGTGTTCTATGATGACACACTGGAAGATATTGCGGTAACAGACAACAATTTATATAATAAGTACCATTCTAAGTTTATAAGGGAGATAACCGACAAAGATAGTAAGCTAGTAGAGTGCGAAGTTAACATGCAGGCTTGTGATTTTAAGCAATGGTCGTTTAGGGATTTATACTATTTTGATAGGGCGTTTTTTAGACTTCAAGAGATACAAGGATTTAACCCTACTTCAAACAATTTAACGAAGTGTATTTTCTTAAAGCTTAAAGAGGTTAGCCCGTTTAAAAGTCAATTAGTTCCCACAGACGGAGGAGGCACACCATTTGAGCCACAAGTTGACGACGGAGGCACAGGAGGCGGTGAGGTTATAGCGGCAGAAATTAGCCCATCAAAAGCAATAACGCAAAGCCCTAAACAGAACGAAAATACTTACAATTCGGAAAGTGCAAACACCATTGTAGGCGATAACAATAAAGTAAGCGTAAAAGCTTCTGATGTTGTTATAAATGGGAATGATAATAAGGTTTACTCTGGGGCGAACAATATTAACCTAATAGGATCAAATAACAACACGGTACAACCTAATATATCAAACGTTACTTTAATAAATACTAACGGCGTTAATGTAACCGAATCCAATGTAACCTATATAAATGGCATTATTAAAACCAATGCTGATAACGGGTTTATTGATTACAACGACACGTCAACAGCGCAAGGTATAACATTAGTTAAAAATGTTTGGACGGATATACCTAATGATGGTCTAGGTGCTTTTACAAATAAAGCTTCTAAGCCTGCACATGTTACGGAGTTAATGGATAATACAACGGGTTACTTAGACACTACCGAATTAAATATTGGCGATACGATATTAGTTAGGAACGATTTTACAATAACACCTCAATCTAATAATGCAAACTTAGAATTTAGGTATGAATTAGGAAGCGGACAAGGTTTATATTTTTTAGAGAAGACAATGCCCCGCCTTGATTTAGGTTCGGGTATTCCTTATAGGTACGCATTAACCCCCGACCTTATTTATATGGGAGACGATAATACAAGGTTAAACCAAATAAAACTTCAAGTTAAGCTAAGTGTTAACGGCTCTTTAGTTAATGCAGGTAGTGTAATTCAAGTAATAGCGAAATGAGCATAGTAATAGATAGAGATAATAACGCAAACGCAATATTTATTAGTGACGCAAACGGGGCGCAGTTTTTAAATAACTTACAAGCGTTTCAAGATAACCCGACAGATTCAACGCTAAGTATTTTAGATATTTCAAGGAATATAGAATTGTTTAGCGATATTTTATATTCAGAGTTTGAAGATAGCACTGGAAACCAATGGGGTACAGATGGTCAAACAACGACCAACAATCTTAACGCAATGTTCACTAATACTGGCGGTTTTCTTGCCCCTGTAATAACTTCTAGTCTTACAGTATCTCTTACGCAAGGTGATAGCTTAAACTATGAACTTACGGCAGACAACGACCCAACGGAGATAGAATGGGATTTATCAACGGCTCCAGACTTAGTTCCTAATAACGCTAATAGACGTTTTTTAATTGACGGTACAAATTTAGCTTCCGGTATTTACTCAATACCTGTAGCCGCTATAAACATGAAGGGAAGGGATTCACAAACGATAACTTTAACAGTATCAACACCACCTTTCACTAATACAAAAAGCGTATTATTTAATAACACACAATTTGCAAATTTAACGGCAAACACTTCAAATCCTTTTTACAGGTTAAATCAGAACTCTGCAACAGCTTGGAGTTTTAGTCTATGGTTCAAGCCTATAAACAACAACAACCAAAACCAAAGTATTCTATCTTTTGGAGGTAATGACCAGAACAACGAAGGAAGGGTACACATAAGGTATAAGGGTAACAACTCAGCACGAAGAAGAATGTCACTTTTTTACGGAACTAACTTTAACAACTTAGAGTTGCAGACACCTGTAGGAAGTACAACGGCAGGAACTTGGGCACATTGGTTGTTTGTTTATGATGGTGGAACAACAGAGAATGGAAGCGGTGGTTTATCGACAAGTTTTTCAAGGTTTAAGATATACAAAAACGGAGTATTACAAACCACAACAAACAGTCATTCAAATTTCGGGTTTAGTGGTGGTATAGTACCAGACTTTTTTAGATTTAGTAGGTTTTTAAATTCTGGTCAATACTCGAGAGGTTCAACATTTGATGAGCCTGCAATTTGGGCAAGCGATCAAAGCGCAAATGCTAGTGCAATTTATGGAAGTGGTTCGCCATTTGATTTAAACACGCTAACAACCGTACCTGATTATTGGTGGAGATTTGGAGACGGTGACACATTCCCAACATTAACAGCAACAAATGGAGGTTTAGACGCTACCATAACAAACGGAAATCAACAACAAATAGTAAACGACGTACCATAAAATATAAGAAATGGCAGAAGATGTAGCATTAAATATAAAACTAGACGCTGGTAATTCTCCAAGGACTTTAGGCGGTTTAAGGAAACAGGTTGCAGATTTAAACGAAGAACTAGAAAACGCAGAACTAGGTACACAAGCCTATGAAGATTTGCGCAAAGAATTAGTTTTAGTAGATAAAGAAGTTAAAAACTTAGAACTAGGATTTGAAGCCTTAGACGTAGAGCAGCAAGCCACAGAGTTAGGAAGTGTAGCGGGTGCAGTTGGTGACGTGACAAGCGCATTTATATTGCTTGGTGGAGAGTCTGAAACACTTGAACAGATAGCCGCTAATATTGAAAAGGCAATCGGTGTATCAATGGCTTTTAAAGGTGCGATTGAAGGTGTAGCAAGTGCAAGAAAGTTACTAAACTCTTTAGATAAAGAAAGCATCTTAATAAAGACTAAGGACATTGTTTTAAGTAAAGCAAAACGAGCGGCTGAAATTGCTATGATTGCTGTAACTAAAACAGCAGCAACAGCGACAAAGGTTTTCAATGTTATTCTAAACGCTAACCCGATAGGGCTAATCGTAACGGCTATAGGTTTATTAATTACGGGTATTGTTGCCTTAGTTAAAAACTTTGATGCAGTAAGCGCAGCAGCTAAAGAGTTCGGTAAATTCTTACTAAGGCTTATTGATCCGTTTGGGCTTCTTAAAACTTTGACGGGTGATTTAAGAACGGAAGAAGAGAAAGCCGCAGATAGTAGACGCCATTGGTCAAAAGAATTAAGCCAACAAACAAGCAAAAGGCTAAAGGAGATTGAAGAGGTAAGAAAGAAAGAAGCAGCAGCACACAAACAAAGGTTGACCGCTTTTGATTTAGAAATTAAACGACTAGAGGCAGAGGGTAAAAGTTCTTTTAAGGTTCGTTTGGAAATGTTGGAAGATATTCTGGCAGAGAAAAAAGCAGTACTACAAGCGAATAACGATAAGATACAAAGCTACATTGACTACTACACAAACTTAGCAGCTTTAAGGGGTCAAGACTTAGAAACGTTTAAGGCTTCAATGAAAGCGCAAGGCACTGATTTGGATGCGCTACAACAAAAAGCATTGGACCAACAGCAAACACTAAAAGACGCTATATTCCAAGCTGAAACAGATATAATAGCATTAAAGCGTAAAAGATCAGAAGAGCAAAGAAGGATAAGCGACAAAGCCCGACAAGAAGAAGAGAAAGAACAAGAAAAAGCACTACAAGCACAACTTAAACGAATTGACGAAGAAGCAAAGGCACACGCAAAGCTTATCGAGCAAATCGAGGCGTTAGAAAACGAGTATTTTGATTCGTTGTTAACAGATCAAGAAAGAGAAGAAAACGCCGTTAGGGATAAGTACTTCAATCTAATTGAACAAGCTAGGCAATACAATGAGGATATTGCCATACTTGAACAAGCTAGGGAAGAAGAGTTATTAAGAATACGTCAAGAGTTTGCACAGAAAGAAGCAGAAGCACAAGCAGAGAGAGACGAGCAGGAAAAGCAAAACAAGCTCGACAAAATGGCGCAAACAGAAGAAGAAGCACAATTATTAATATCAGGAGCAGAGGACGTTTTAAAAACTGTAAGTGCGATAAACGATTTGGCTTTTCAGCGTGACATAGCAAGAATAAATGCAAAAAAACAAGCAGGGGAGAAATTAACCAAAGATGAGTTAAAAAGGCTAAAGAATAACGAGAAGATGCAAAAGACCTTTGCAGCCGCCCAAGTTGTTATAGATACAGCAAGGTCGATAGGTAGTGTTATTGCAGGGGCAACAGCCGCAGCAGCAGCAGGAGGGCCAGCAGCACCCTTTTTAATTGCGGGTTATATCGCTAGTGGAGTAGCAGCAGTTACAACAGCTTTTAAACAAGTTAACGACATTTTAAAAACCCCTTCACCTTCTATAAGTGCAAGCGGTGGAGGTTCTAACGCCCCAAGTTTACCGGATGCGCAAGGTGCAGGACAAGATGCACCAAACACTGATTTATTTAATACAGGGTCAACGCTTATCAACATACCACCTATAAAAGTGGCAGTATTAGAACAAGACATAACAGACACACAAACAAACGTTGCCGAGATAGTTGAGCAGGCGACATTTGGTTAAAAACGTAGCAACTTTAATTTATCAAACGTTATTTAAAAAAAGAATGGATTTATTTGTATTAGACATACCAGATTTAAACCAAAAGGAATTTCAAATTGCTTTGGTTGATGAGCCTGCAATTGAAAGCGATTGGGTGGCATTTTCCAAGCAGCAAAATTTCAAGGTTAAGGATAAGAAAAAGAAAATAATCTCAGGTTATGCAATGATTGCTGACCTAGAGATACCAAGGTTCGACGAGAAACGAGGTGCTTATAAAGTTGTTTTTAGAAAAGAAAATATCGAAAAGATAGTAAAGAACTTTTTTAAAAATGGATTAACTACCAACACAAACGAAATGCACCAAACTGGAAGGTTTGCGGATGGCGTTTATGTAATAGAATCATTTATGATTGATTCTGAAAGAGGTATAAAAGCACCGGAAGGATTTAAACAAGAGGCTGACGGTTCTTGGTTTATTTCAATGAAAGTTGAAAACGAAGAGATTTGGGATAAAGTATTAAAAGGAGAGTTTAACGGATTCTCTATTGAGGGAAGGTTTTTAGAAAAGCCTGATTCCTTCGCAGTAAGGCTAAAAAAGTTAATTAATATAGACATGACAAAAGAAGAGTTAAGAGATAAAGCTTTGCAGTTCTTCGGTTCAGAAGAAGCCAAGGAAGAAAAGTTTGTCGAGGCAGTTCTAGTTGATGGCACTAAAGTAGAGGTACAACCCGCTTTAGAAGCTGGTGCGGCTATTGTTGTTTATGGTGAGGACGGCAACCCTGTTCCTGCGCCAGTTGGCGAACACGAATTAGAAAGCGGTGAGGTAGTAGTTGTAGAAGAGGCAGGAGTTGTTGCGGAAGTAAGAGCGCCACAAGTAGAGGAAGAAGCCCAAGAAGAGGTTGAAGAAATGAACGAAGAGAGCAAAGAAAAAGCGCAAGTTAAAAAGATTATCGAGCGCATTGAATCGGAAAAGATTTTTGAGAAGATTGCAGATTTAGAAAAAACTGTAAAATTCTTAAAAGAAGAAAACGAAGCTTTAAAAGCAGACTTCACTGAAAACAAAGAGGGATTAAACAAAGAGTTTAGCGGATTAAAAGACCTAACTAAACAGTTTATGAACGAAGTTTTGGAGGAGCCTGTAAAAGAGCCAGTAAAGGAAATTTCTCACCCTTTTAAAAAGAAAGAGAAAAAAAATATGTTTTTAAATAAAAATTAGAAAAAAGATGAGTTTTGATGTTTCAGCCTTAGCGGCATATATTGAGGACAGAGATTTTCCATTAGTTGGAGAATTACAAGTATCACCAGAGTTAACAGCCAACGGTGCAACCAAACAAGTAGGTTTAAAAGGTACAAGTAACCTACATTACATGGATACAAATGTTGTATTCCAAGACGGTGCTGGGTGTAGTAGAACGGCTAACGGTTCAACTTCATTCAGTGATAGATCAATCACAGTTGCACAGATTGCAATTCGTGAAGATTTATGTTTGGATGATTTACGAAACAAGTGGACGCAAATTTTATTAGAGCAAGGAACTATGCGTGGTAAGCAAGTTATGCCGAATGAAATTGCTGAGATTTATTTCAATGAAAAGAACTTAAAGACGATTCAAGCTTTAGATGTTGCTGATTGGCAAGGTGACACGGCAAGCGGAACAGCTAATTTACAACGTTATGACGGTTGGATTAAAATTATTGATGCAGGATCACCAGTTGACGGAAACACGGGAGCCGTAACAGTTGCTACAGGAGTTACTGCGGCTAACATTCTTGACATTTTAGAAGGAATGTACAACAGTACTACCGAAGAAATGGACGACAGAAGCGACTTAGTAATGTATATCCCACGTGCTTGGTATAAGCTTTATATTTCAGCTTTAAAAGCGGCTAACTTGTACCACTACAACGGAGACGACGGACAGACAACTTACTACGGCACTACAATGCAAATTAGACCTACTTACGGTTTAAGAGGTATTGACAGAGCGTTTATCACTTACCCGTCAAACTTTGTGATCGGAATGGATGGAGAAAACGACATGGATTTTGAAACTAGAATTGATCCAGTAACAAATAAAAAGTTATTGGTTGATGCAGAGTTTACAAGAGGTTGTCAAGTTTACTTCACCGATCAAGTAGTTGAGTTTACTTTAGTACCTTAATTAGATAATAATTAGAGGGGTGCGATTCCCCTCTTTATAAAAATATTAAAATATGGCATGTGTTTTAACAACAGGCTTTGCAGATGAGTGCGACGACAGCGCAGGAGGTGTTAAAAAGGATTCTGTTTTAATTGCTCAATTAGACGATATTGACGCTTTCACAGTAACAGCAGGAGAGATTACAGCACTAACACAAGTTGCGGCAACTAATTTTTATCGTTACGCAGTACGTAAAGAAATAGCGAACGCAGTTAGCACAGGGACAAAAGACCCTATCCAAGGAACTACAGTTATTGAAACTGTATTCACTACGACTTTACACAAGTTGTCAGCAGCTAAAAACGAAGAAATTAAACTTCTTACTGGCAAGCCTTGTGTAATTATTTACCAAGATCAAAACGACGTTTACCACTGTACTGGAATAACTAACGGGGCAGAATTACTTGCGCCAGTTTCACAAACAGGGGTATCAATGAACGACATGAACGGTTACACTTTAGCGTTTACAGCAAGAGAGAAAAATTTTCCTTTCACTGTAGACCCGACGGTTGTGGCTGGGCTTACTATTGCATAATTTTAGGGGAGGGGTTAAACTCTCCCTTTAATTTACTATCTTTATGATTAAGAAAAAATTAATAGGTTCAACGATCTTTAAAAAAGGTTTTGGAACTTTTATTATTGAAGAGGGGAAAGCGGATTTTTATAAAAGTATTGGATTAGATATTTTCGAAGATGAGCCAAATAAAACTAAAAAAGGGACAAGAAACCGAAAACGTAGTGCTAACACTGACGGAGAAAACAACGATTAGCAACCCTACTTTTTTATTTGAGTTTACAAGCGATACAACAAAACAGTCTAATACTTGTATTTGCGAGGATTTATCTATTGAGGGCGCACAACGTCAAAGAGCTAATATTTTTAACATAACAGAAGGTACAGACGACCGTTTAAATTCTTCTTTAGTTCTTTTTAACGCTGGGCGTTATCATTACATAATTAGAGAGCAAGAAAGCACAACAAATTTAGACCCTGATTTAAGCGGGGCGATTATTGAAAGAGGTATAATGCTATTAGCAGACTTCGAAACCTCTCAATATATTCAACACGAAATTAACGTAACTTATACAGTTCATGAACCAATCTAACTATTTATTAAGCAACGGAAAGCTAACTAAATTCGACGTTCAAAAAACGCCAGAGTTTAAGGAGCGAAACAATATTGATTGGGTTATTTATGGCACTGATAAAGACTGGTATAACAGGCAGCCGGATTATTACGTGCATTTATACAATTCAAGCCCTAAAAACAACGCAATTATAAACCGAAAGTGTAGCTACATTTACGGTCAAGGTTTGTATTGTGACGGCTTCGGATTGGATTTACAAGCAAAATTGAAAGTAAACGCTTTTATTGCTTCTTTAGAAGAAAACAAAGTATTTGAAAGAACGGTAAAAGATTTGATTATACAAGGTGGCTTTGCTAATGAAATGATCTACAATAAAGGGTTAGACAAAGTAACACCGCATCATATAGACTTCTCTAATATTAGGGTAAGCAAACCCGAATACGACGAGCAAGGAAGAAAAAAAGACCCTGTCTACTACTATACTTGCGATTGGTCAAAAGGTAATAAAGCAGACAAGAACGAAGATTTTACAATATTTTATCCGTTCAAGGCAGACGAAAAGCCAGATAAAAACAAAAGATACTTATTTTATTACAAAGATTACCGCCCAAATTTAGGGGTTTATCCTTTACCTGAGTATTTAGCGTGCGTTCCTTATATCTCGGCTGATTACGAAATAAGCAATTTCACTTACAACAATGTAAAGAACGGATTCAGTTCTGGTTATTTGGTTAACTTCTATAACGGAGAGCCAACAGAAACTCAAAAAAGA
>SPKZ01018264.1_pt1 | contig 15669 bp, 13 predicted proteins | sample 2456571 | NCBI WGS metagenome assembly SPKZ01 (sample SAMN11192286, study PRJNA482655) | marine metagenome | biome: ENVO:00000447; feature: ENVO:00000244|ENVO:00000211|ENVO:00000569|ENVO:00002023; material: ENVO:00002151; isolation source: ocean water from marine abyssalpelagic zone ...
AATAGGGAAAATTCCGCCAATAATAGTCATTAGTATTGCCAACCAAGGGAATGCAGATTATGTTTACCAGACTACCTGGTCGGTCAAAGGCGAACCGGACTTTGGAGGTGCTCAACCGAATTATGTCTGGTTATTCCCTCGGTGGATTGTTTACCACCTATTCGATGATTCAACCCAACACTCCTTTTAATGCGTTTTTAGCGATGAGTCCAAGTTATTGGACTGATGATTATTCGGCCATCGATACCATCACTAAATTTATCAAAGGTAGCAAACAACCTGCTCCGTTATTTTTATCAGTAGCGAATGAAAAAGGCATGGGAGTTGAAAAGCTTAGAAAAAAACTCAGTCAATTAAAACCGACTAACTGGCAATTCAAACATTACCCTAACGAAAATCATTTTAGTACCGCATTACCAGCGATTCAGGATGGTTTAGCTTTTTTATTCAAAGGTTATTATCTCGATTCATATCAGTTATCCGATCACCAAGATTACCAGGCGGTATTAGCGGCCTTTTTCAAAAATAAACAACTTTACAATGGCTTTAATATTGAATGGCTTCAGGCTTATAAGTTTTCCAGATATATTTTTAGCTCGAAACAGACCGCACATATCAATGATATTTTAGTCCAAGTCAAACAACAGCTACCTGACTCTCTTATCATGATCACCAATTATCTAGCGAAGGGGCTCAATGCCACCAAGCAATACCAAAAAGCCCAACAGATCATTGATACAACCAAGAGTATCGGCGGCGATAAAGTCGCACTGTGGCACCATCAATATAGCCTAGCGATGAAAGGTTTAAATAAGCCTCAACTTGCCAAGCTCCATCAAGATAAGGCGATGTCTTTAGCTAAAAAGTATCAATTGCCGATGTGGCAAATTTGGGAAATGCAGTAAGGAATCATTTGGCATTACTTTCAGTTAACCACTTTTTTAGCCATTGTGATTGATGAAGTAAAACTTGATAAAGATTTTCTTTAAACCTGTAATTGTGGCCCTCATTCGGCAGCATGATTAACTTTGCCGTTTTATTGTTAGCGACAAGTGCTTGATACATCCTTGTTGATTGCATTGGAAAGGTACCAGGGTTTTGATCATTTTCTCCGTGAATTAACAATATAGGCTCATTTATTTGGTCAGCAAAAAGAAATGGGGACATTGCTAAGTAATTTCCTTTTGCTTGCCACAAATTACGTTGCTCACCTTGAAATCCAAACGGTGTTAAGGTTCTATTATAGGCACCACTTCTGGCAATTCCTGTTTTAAATAGGTTGGTATGGGCAAGTAAATTAGCAACAGCAAATGCGCCATAGGAGTGCCCCATGATCGCTAAATTATTAATATCTATTACACCAGTGTTTTTTAATGCATTTACAGCCGCTACCGCATTCATTTTTAATTGTTCGATAAACTGCTCATTAGGCTCATTTCCATCAATTGATAAAATTGGCATCGAGGGGGATTCAAAAACGGCAAAGCCATCATACAATGCGACAAGAGGACTCATAGGGTTAAACCCTCGATATGTATTTTGTTGCAAAGCAGATTGCTGACTTAGTCTTTTATTCTTAAACTCCCTGGGATAAACAAATAAAACGGCGGGAATTTTTTTCAACGATCAAACTGTTAGGCATGTGCAATATGCCCCGCAATTTTAAACCATCTCGTCTTTCATACTCAATTTCTTGCGATGTATAATCAATAGTTTTAACAACTGGCTTACTATATATAACCGATTTATTTTTATGTTTATCTCCAGTTAACCTAATATATTCCGGAGGTTTATTACTAGACTCTCGACGAATAACAATGTACTTATTATTAATAAAGACAGGGACTTCCATCGTATTTTCAGAGCTAAGAAATAAACGTTTTTTATCGAGCAAGTCAACAGTGTAAACATCTAAAAATGGACGACTTCCGGTATCGCTGTAACCCATTGAAGATAAATAAACTTGCCCTTTTTTACCTTCAAGCAACTCGACATTACCTTCAGGAGTTCGTTGGGTAAGAGGATCTCCGATATCGGAATATTTGTCTCGATAATCTCTTTGAGACAATAGTTTGGTATTTCTAGGATTCTCAATTGAAATTAATGAGGTTCGCGATTGCTTATCCCTATACCGCCACTCTTGCAATATTGCAGTGCCAGTCTTACTCCAAAAAACAGCATGATATCGCCAGTGAACATCTAATAATGTTTGTTTTTTCAACTTAAATGGGCTCGCCAATTTAAAAATCCGATCGTGAGCAGCTAGCTCAGTCGTCATAACACCACCGTCTATTGCCTCAACCCAAGATATTGTTGACTTATCGAAAGATAACCATTGCACTCCTCGCGATCCGCTTGGCACACTATCTTTAGCTTTTGCCAAGTTAATTTTGTCGAGTAAATTGGGTAATCGATGAACAAGCTTAAAATTAGATAAGTTGATGATGCAATATTTCCTGCCCCATTTTTTATAAGGGATATGTCTAGACAACACAGTAGGCAAACTCTCCACCAATATATATTGACCATCAGGCGATATAGCGTAATGATCTATCATCATTGCATCACTAACCGTAACCACAACGCCTTGTAAGTCCACTTTAATCAACTGGGATGTTGTTAATTTTATAAAATCCAGTTGTTTACTCTTTGAATTAAGCAAGTTTTGGTATGTTCGACCCTGTTTTATCCGCTCGTCTGTCGATTGAACTCTTGGTAATAACGGGGTAGCTCTTAGTAAAGTTGTCGCTTCTTGATTTGGAGGTGCCGCCTTTTTTACCACAACGGCACTACTATCAGGGAGCCAACGCAGATGCCTCCCCCCTAATCTGACCGATAGATTTTCTGAGGTTAACAATCGTAATTTTTTACTTTTTATTTCATAAATCCATAGTCTTATTCTATTTGAATTTTCAATTAACAATGCAAGTCTTGATGAGTTTGGTGCCCAATTATAGTCAACAATCTGACCATTTTCTGGTGTAATAATATCGCGTAATTCATTATCACCGATAATCGTAATATGATGATACCGCATCATAGAGACTTGACTCGCGACATCCGTATAAAAATTCAAACCGACCAATGACTCACTGGTTTGAGAAGAAGAAGCATCAAGAGTAGGATAGACTGCCTGATGTAAAACCATCGTAAACTTTCCATCAGGCGAAATTGAAATAACCTCTTGTGAAGCGCTATCGAGTAACTCAAGCCACTTGCTATCTTCTTTTATCGGGAGTTGTTCAGCACTTACTGATATCAAAATAAAAAAATGTAATACAAAATATAGTACAACAAGAGTTAGTAATTTAATCATTACGCAGCGCCTTAATCGGATCGCCCAGTAATATTGTTCTCACCGGGAAGAAACTCACCAATAACGCCAATAGTGCAAAGCTAAACCAAATGGCCGCGATTAAACCCCAGTTTGGTATAAAGTCAATATTGGGTTGACTCAGACCATAGCCGATTAACAAAAAATTCAGCGAAAAAGCAAAAAATAACCCCATCAACACTGGCTGCATAAGCTCCAATAAACTGTCTTTTAACAGTCGATTATTATTCGCACCCATGGCTAATTTGACCCCTAAGCTATAGCGACGAACATGAACCATATAATTAACAATCCCATTAATCCCGATACATACCATTAATAACGAGATAACCGCTAAGACAATGGCAATAGCAGCGGCAGCCATGTGACGCTGGCGCTTGTCGTCAAATTGTTCTTTTAAGGTGGTGAGTTGACTGATATCTAGGCGCGGATCAATTTTCAACGCCAATTCCCGCACCTGCTCAACGACTAATGCATTGTCACTTGCGCTAATTAAGAAACTATATTGGCGCCAGCCGTTATAGTTTTTGGGTAAGTAAACCTCATACGTTTCATTACTGCTGTCGCCTGGTACATAAGTATTGGCTACAACGCCGATAATCGGATGATAATTTTTACCATTCATGCTAATTTTTTGACCAATTAACGATCTAGTGTCTTGGTTCATGAGATCGGCAAGACGTTGGTTTATCATCACCGGAAAAGTAGTTAACTCACTATCACCTGGCTTAAAATCGTCACCAACAATCGATAATCCCAAGGCGGATAGATAACCATCACTGACCCGAATTTGTCGGGTTTGAGCGATGTACTTCCCTTGTTCATTAGTGACTTTATTAACATTTGATTTTTGCGGTAATCTCGGCTCTGAGATTGGTTCAACAGTATTAATAGCTGGCAATTCAGCCATTTGAATAAACAATGATTTGTGAGCGTTAATCCGTGCCGCCGAGTCTTTAATATTCGAATAGTTGATGGTTAACGACCATTTATCTTTGGTATTAATTCCGTTAGCTCTCAGGGCTTCTGACAGCGTCATTAACACAACATGACTTGCCGCAATTAACACCATAAATGAAAATGCCACCTGTAAACCAATAAGCGCATGACTAGTACCTGTGCTCATTTGCTTACCGACCCCCTTACCACTACTTTGTAAGCTACTGATTAGACTTTGCTCTTTGACCACGCTTAATTCAATGTAAGAATATAACAAGGCAATTATCACCGCCAAGCTAATAGAAAAAATGATCGTATTAACACTTAAACCAAGAGTATCTAATCCCTGAATAGAATCTTGAGCCAACACTTTAACCAGTGAAAAACTAAATATTGTTAAGCCCCACGCCAACACCACAGAAAAGCCAATGAGCAAAATATTATGTTTAAATGACTCAGCTAATAACTGCTTGCTAGTCGCGCCAAAGGCAAAGCTAATTGCCACTGTTTTTATTTTTGCCACGGCACGTGCCAATTGCATGCTCGATAAGTTAATCAGCGCAATCAGCATTAATAGACTGACCCCAACAAGCAGCATCAACACAATATTTCCACTGTCGCCTTGAATGGCTTGCCTAAATGGGGTCAATTTAGCGCCGACTGAAAAATCCTTTAATACGTTGGGCATATATCGCTCCGCGCCTTGATAAGCGACGGTATTAATTTTTTTAGCGATAGTTTCCAAATCAGCTGCAGGCGCTAATCGAACTATCGCCTTATACGCCCCCATAAATGCGCCCGAATTTTTTGGGTTAAAGGTTTCATCCATGTCTAATGGGATCCAGACAGATCGGTTTATTTCATTGTATTGAGGTAACAACAAGTTATCTTTGGCCACCCCAATAACCGTAAATCTACGTTGATTTAATTGGATTTTCCTCCCAATAACATCACTGTCACCTTCATATACATCCTGCCACAATCGATAGCTTAAAATAACAACTTGCTGTTTACTGCCAAATTCTTCTGATTGATTAAACAAACGCCCAAGTTCAGCTGTGATACCCAACATGGAAAATAGATTACTTGAGGCTAAAACAACCTGAACTTCAGGTCTAATCACTTGATCATAGAGTTTATAATCGGTCCAGTTATGAAAAATAGCAACATCATCAAAAAATTCATTATTTTTTGCAATGTAATCAATAATTAAAGGGTTAGTACCAACACCATTAAAGCCTTCTGCTGCAATCGTACCTTCTAATAAATACAGGTTTTCATTTTTTTCATAGGGAAGCGGCGAAAAGTACACTAAATCAACCAAACTAAAAACACTCAACACCATCGACATCGTTATAGCTAGGGTAAACACCGTGGTTAAGTAATATTGTTTCGCCCGTTTAAACGCGCGAATAGCTGATTTAATTATCATACGGTGACAACCTTATCTGAATTATTCCGCACTTCATCCGAGATAATAACACCATCGCTTAATTGAATTTTACGATCGGCCATTGCAGCATAACGTGAATCGTGTGTGACCAAGACAATGGTGGTTCCACGTTTATTTAAGTCCCGTAGCAATGTCATGATCGTGTTACCATTTTTAGAATCTAAGTTACCGGTCGGTTCGTCCACGAGCATAATCCCAGAGTCACCGGCTAATGCTCTGGCAATGGAAACACGCTGTTGCTGTCCACCAGAAAGCTGGCTAGGTAGTAGCGAGCATTTATCCGCCAATCCAACTTTATCAAGGCAATCTCGGGCACGGGCATGACGTTTTTCGAGGCTGTCGCCTCGATACTTTAACGGTAGCGCGACATTTTCTAATACAGTGTATTCATCAATTAAATTAAAAGACTGAAAAACAAAACCAATTCGATTACCCCGAACCCGAGCTCGCGCATCTGATTTCATATCAGCAACCTGCAAACCATCAATATAATAATCACCACTGTCACAGGTATCAAGCAAACCTAAAATATTCAGCAAGGTTGATTTACCGCAACCGGAAGGACCAGAAATTGAGACAAATTCGCCATCAAAGATCGAAAAGCTAATGCCTTTTAATACCTCAGTTACCTGATCGCCTGAAGCAAACGATTTTGTCATGTTTTTTATGGTTAATATTTCTGTATTCATCGATAAACCCTTTATGGTTGCCCAGCACAATAATGATAATAACGCTTATATTTTCAACTTAATCTGAGTGATATCTTTATCTATATCTAATTTTGAAATGATCACTTCATCCCCAGTCTCTAGCCCAGAAAGCACTTGAATTAACGGACCCGATGCCTTACCAAATTTAACTTCTACTCTCGATGCTTTATTATCCACTCCTAATTTAAACATTGAGACACTGGTATTTTCTGTCACGCCAGCGGGAGTTTTGATGTAATGTACATCCTTCTTAACCTGAGCAAAAATAGTTGCATCGACCAATTGCATCGGCTTAATACTCGCTTCAGTGGTGATCAGCTCAACGTCAACCTGTACCGCACCGTTGTTGACTACAGGATCGACTCGAACAACTTCTCCTATCAATTGATTCGTAATGGTTGATATTTGGGATTTCATTCCGACCGTTATCATATGTGCCTGTAATTGAGGCACTTGGATCTCAGCCACTAAGGGTGACAAACTACCGATTAGTGCCAGCTCAGTTCCTATCGAAACATTTTGCCCTAAACTCAACGACAACCGCTGGATCACTCCTTTAATGCCTGCTTTCACTGATAATTGTTCAACCATTTTTTTTGCGACGTTAAAATCGTCCCGTGCCTGAGCAATTAAATCATCTTGAATAGCAATAGCTTCAGCTTGCATCGCAATCAGCTTTTTCGTTTTGAATGTTTCAAGTCGCACCCGATTAAATAGTTGCTTGGCGGCTAGCTCATTTTTCTTAGCGCGGATCCCTGAAATAATGCCTGATTTTGCTAAGGCACGTTCAGCCTCGACTTGGAGCATCGAAATTTCGGCATCCGCTTGCAACTGTGACAACAGTGACTCGTTGTCGAGCATTTCTCGCTGTTGCAGTAAACGGACTTGGCGTTTTTGAGTTTTACTATTTTTGAGCTTAGCTAAGGCTTGGCGTAATTGACTGCTTAATATCGGATTTTTCAAGATTAAAATCACCGTGTCCGCCTCAACAACGGCACCTGCTTTCAGCTTTATCTCATCAACTAAGGCATTACTCGTTGCGGTGATCAATCGCTTATTAACCGATTGCAAAGAACCGTAACCTTCTATTTTTATCGAAAAATCCCCTAACTCAACTTTTGCTGTGGCAACGGATGATTTCGCCACCACTTGCGCATCATCGGAATAGCCTAACTGCCAACCAGCAATCAGCATCAAGATAGACAGCCCCATAATTAATTTATACGTTACACTAGCTTTCATTGTTAACTCTCTAGTTTTGTGATGGTGATGTAAACGTTTAGCCCGTTTTAATGACACCATTACTGTCATCTATTAATTGACCTAAATCGATAATTCTATCAGCAGCGTCTATTGTTTCTTTGCGATGCGCTACGCTGATACGAGTAATGTGCTTTTGTTTTAAATATTGATTAACATGCTTTTCTGTTTCCGCGTCCAAATGACTAGTCGCCTCGTCTAAAAACAATATTTTTGGTTGACTATATAGTGCTCGCGCCAATAGTAGACGTTGCTTTTGCCCGCCTGAAAGAGCACTTCCCAAATCCCCAACCTGTGAATGTAACCCCATCGGCATCGCTTGAATTTCGTTCCAAATATAGGCACCTTTTACTGCCTCGGTCACCTTTTCGATGTCTGGTACTGGTTCAAAAAAAGTAATATTCTCAATCAGCGAACCATTCAATAACTGATCATTTTGCATCACAGTTGCACACAAGGTTCTAAAATTTCGCTTACCTATGCTATTTATCGAGCGACCATCTAGTAAATAACCCCCTTGTTGTGCCTCTATTAAACCCGTCATTAGCTTGAGAAGTGTTGACTTACCTAATCCTGAGCGACCAACGATAACCACTGATTCCCCCGCTCGAACATGGAAGTTAAGCCCCTGGAACAACCAAGGTGAGGAAGGGCTGTATCGGAAGTGAAGATCTTTAACCACAATTTCACCCTGGGTGTTCTCCTTAGAAATTGCCATTCCTTCCTGCTCACATTCTTGTTTATGTAACACAATATCAGACATTCTTCGCAAATAAGTAGAGGCCAGTCGAAAACGAAATAGCTGCGAAACTAACGCTTGGGTACTATTTGCAAACTGTTGTCTGTAAGCTAAAAATGCAATAAACATCCCTATTGTAAAAATTTCATCAATGATTAACAGAGCCCCGACATAAATTATAATCAAATATTCCAATTTACTTATAAAATCTTGTGATATCTCAGCAATAATAGCGACTTTTTCACGCTTAATATTTTCATTAGTGGTGTCTGCAAATAAATTTAACCAAGATGACAAGCGTGAGCTTTCTTTGACATAACACTTAATCGGCATAATTGCCCTAATCGTCTCAAGAAAATGGCTGTTCTCTTTCGCTTGTTTCGTTAACACTTGCTCAAGGTACTTATTTTCTTGGTTGGTTAAAACATAACGGACTAAAAATGTAATCATTAAAAATGATAGACAAATAATGGCGAGAGAGGGTTTATAACTATACATAATACAAAGGGTCGTAAGGCCTAGGATCCCCTCTACAATGGCGCTAATAAAACCCCGACTAATCATTCGCTGCACTTCATTAAAGGCTTCGAAGCGTGACTTAATATCACCGACATGTCGGGTTTCAAAAAAAGAAAGCGGTAAATGTAGTAAATGACGCTGAATATTGGCCTTCACTTGAAAACCAAGGTTTTTATCTAAATACAAAATAGCTGCGGAACGTAGGAAATTACTAGCCGTTGTTAACAACGCTATTGCAAAAAATCCCACTAAGAACCACAACAGCACCCCCTGATCAGATAATGGAATGCCTTGGTCAATAACAAGTCTGATGTAATAGGGAGAAACCAGTAATAAGCATTGCAATAAAATGGCAATGACAAAAATTTTGAGCAAGGATAAACCCAAGCCTTCAATATTGCCAATAAACGCTCGTAATGGCATTTTTACCCGTTCATCTCCGCGCTCAAAACTACTCGAAGGGCTGAGTTCAATCACAATGCCAGTGAAGGCCTCCGATGCTTGTTCCCAACTAAGTTTGATTTTTCCTTTAGCAGGATCATGAATAATAACGCCATGGTGATTAGCCGACTTTAACGTAACAAAATGATTAAAGTTCCAATGTAAAATGGCTGGCCCTTTTATTTTTCTTAACTGTCCCAGCTCTAACTTTAATACTCGACCAGATAATCCAATGTCATCAGCTATTTCTAGAATTTGCTTAACTGTCATGCCTTGAATGCCAACGGGGTACTTTTGACGCATCGCCAACATATTTATTTTATAGCCATGGTAGTAGGCAATCATCGCTAAACAAGTAATTCCACACTCAGCCACTTCACTTTGGACAAACATTGGCAGTTTTGATGATTTAAAGTCGATATAATCAGTTAAATTCATAGGATCACCTTAAAAGCTCAACAACGGTTTTAGATTGTTTTGCCAATATAACTTTTAAACTAACGAGTGGCGATAGCAGGTGCAGGCTATTGTTGTTATCAAACTTAATCGATATTTTTTGCCCCTTCCCTTCAATATGACTACCAATCACTGTCGATACTCGGCCTTTAATTTCTCTATTTTCAATCATTAATATCACTAAGCTACCGACTTTCACGGGTTTGTTTGGCTGCTCAGTTAACCAAAATAAATAATCTGTTTGTAGATTATATTTGAGTAAGTAGCCAATTGGCTGATAAGGCTTAATAATCGGAGAGTCGACTTGAGAGTGAAAATAGACACCATTGGCTGAGGCCATCATATGCTGAGTAGGGGATGCGTCACCATTATCTTGAATGAATCGAATGTGAACCACTGGTTGATTCTTTTTCACCTTGGCTCCATCGTCAATCAATTGCTTAATAATGACGATAGCTTTAGACATCACAATTGGCTGATAATTTTCTTCGCTAATATTGATAGAATAAGCATGTTTGGTTGTTAACTGTACAAACTGAATTGCTATGATGCCAACCAACAGCACAACAGCCAACCAAATAATAGAATGAGTAATTATTGTTGGCTGCTTTATCACCGAATCACCAAACTCTTGTGACTTATATTGATTTCGCAATGCTTCTTTACGAAACATATTAATAACAGACATGATACTAACTAACCTTCTTTATTGTTATATCACCGACCGTCGAGTGGCTATTCATGTAACTTAAGGGACAGCCCATTTGCCAACTATCTAATGTCATAAACCCCTTTATCCAGCTACTATAACGTTGTTGATTAATCGTTAATGTGCCGTCTTTATTTATAGTTCCAACTGTATTGCGATCATCAGATAATGCCACAGTACACTTATTCAAATCACCATTAGCCCGTATTGCTAATGAATTCGGTTTGCTGGCGTAGCAGATATAATTTTCAGATTTCCCCAATTGCACACTACGTTTTTCATAGCGCTTAGATAATTCATTCACCACTTCCTTAGCGCTTCGTTTAGCAATTAATTGATTGAATTTTACTTCTTTTTTACCACCTAAATTTTCAATCGCTTTAAAAAACAACTTAAAACGCGTATCACCACTTAACGTTTTATCGAAGCGATCACAAAATTTTAATACACTATCTTGATTGATGTCAGTAACATGAACCCTCAAAGTAATATTAAATTCCAAATCAGTGTTGCTAGCATCGATCAAACGAGCCCAAATCTTATCAAAAGTTCCTCGACCACTTTTTGTTAAACGAGTTTTGTCATGAAACTCTTGATCGCCATCGATTGAAATTTGAAAGCGATTCTGTTTTAAGGAGATCAAACGTTCTAATGTTTTAACGTCAAGCAATAAACCGTTTGTCGTTAAGTCACCGTACAATTTACAACCATGTTCTTTTGCTAATTTTAAAGTCATACTTGATATATCATAAATAATATCTTTAGCTAGTAGAGGCTCACCACCAAACCAACTTAATGAAAGTGATTTTAAGCTTGGTATTTTACGTCTAATCAATTGTTTCGTTGCTTGCACTAACCACTCAGGCATCTTGCCAATTTCAAAGTCCTCATAGCAATAGACACACCTGAAATTACATTGCTCAGTAGGAAATAATATCAAAGAAAATACTTCATCACTTATACTTCTAGCTAGCGAAGCTCTTGAATATCCTTTAATGTGCTTTTTAGGGATCACTGTTATTCTCCTATCTATAAAATAACCTAAAGAAAGTTTGAGTTTTCCTTAGGTTTTATATACATGCGATATGTTAGAATACTTGCGTTCCGAATACCTCAGGCAAGTACGTGCATATTTGTACTATTTCTTTATAACAGTACAGCCGCAGTTACCATCAAAAATTTCTTCTTCTTCCTCTTCAGGGTTAAACCCTCCGGCAACAGCTCCAGCCAATTCGTCACTTAATTCAACTTCGCCATTTTTGTTTAGCTTAATTTCGTCACTCTCGATGTTTTCAAATTTCTTAGTCATGATAAACTTCCTATTTCAAATTATTTTAGTGTTGTGTTATCCAAGTCGTTTGGATAATTTAAGTATGCTTGGCTAGTAAAAAAATATAACTGGTAAATTTAACAGGCACTAAAAGACATAGTTATACGGGATCACATGCCACCTGTTGCAACATTTTTAATGACGTCGTCTTCATGCAACTGGCAGAGGATTGCTTCTGGATTGATCATGCCGCCAACCATATCGTCGAGTAATTCTAAACTCACTATCTCTATAAAGCCGTCACTAGTCCTCACGGCATCAACCGTTGCAATGTTATTTTTATCAATTTTGTTATTTTTTAATTTTGAATCGTTCATTAGAGCCTTCCTTTTCATTAACTTGCGTAATTCAAATATATAGAATCAATACTGCAAAAAAACTGTTTACCTTCTGAATTGAAAATAAACTTAATAATATTACGACTTAGACGCAATAACATTAATATAACTTTTGCGTAACCAAGCCATAACCTTTACAATCCCCTATACATTACAGGGATATAAAAATTATTTTGCAGGAACAATGTGATTGAATTTGGATGTTATCAACTAGATATAGATGAAATGACACTGACTAAAGACCAGTGTAGTGTGGTACTCGAACCTAAAGTACTTGCTGTATTGCTGTACTTATATCAACACACGGATAATTATGTATCTTTGTTAGAATTGCATGAAAACGTATGGCAGGGAAGAATTGTCACCGATGCAGCCGTTCGACGAACGATTCGTAAGCTCCGTATTTTATTTAATGATGATCATAAACAGCCTGAGTATATTAAGTCTTTGCCAAAAAGAGGCTATAAACTAATTTGCCAGGCTTCTGAACAAACAATAAACAAACAACCGATTGATCAATCAACTTTAGATAATGGGCAACAACGATCACCTGAAACAACTATATATCAACCTTTTTTTTATCAACACAAAAAACTATCAATCTTAGTTATATTGATTGTTTTATTCATTTTTTCGTTAATCGGTTTTTATACGACAAATAAATCCTCGAACACTCTCAGCATTAAAACTGAGATCATCAAGTCAATTCCGGGTAAAAAAATAGCAATAGCTCAGTCGCCAGATAAGCGATATTTAGCATATTCAGGACTACTCAATGAACAAGTAGGGTACCAAGTTTACTTACAGGAAAATAAACAGAGTATCATTGCCGTTTCAAAAAAAACTAATCTTCCTTCCTCGATAGCTTTTTCTAGCGACAGTAACACCTTGTTTTACGTTGATTTTAAGTTAGGTGATTCATCTTTAAATAAAGTAGTTCTAGATGATGCTCACCCGATTGGACAAAAATTACCCGTTGGCGAGTTTAATTTTATTTCTGATGTTTTCACTTCTAATCAACCCAATCAAGTTTACTTTGTCGGACAAAAACATGTAAATTCACCAACCTCTATATATCACTACGATCTAAATGTGAAAAAGCTTGAACAAATCACCTTTAGCAGCCAGATAAACAAATGGGATATAAAGGGTGAGTTTTCTTCTGATGGTAAACTATTAGCAGTATTACGCACGTATCGACCTGAAGAAAATCACGAAATCAGGATCATTGACATCTCAACAGGCCAGGTGGTTTCTCGCCTCTCACTTCAACATTTAGTCTACGATATTCAGTGGCTTAACAATGATAGTCTACTCATAAATACTGATCAAAAACTAATCAAATTTAATTATTTAACCAATAAACAACAATTTTTCAAGAACAATAACCTTAAGTTCAGCGCAATAGCAGCCATTGATGGTAATCATTTAATTGCACTAAGTAGACTGACTAACGCTAACAATCCACTATTCCTTGAGCAAACACTACCAATCGATAAATGGCAAACTAATCGAGTCATCCAACCTGGGAAACATACGCTACAAGTATTCCATCAACAGCCTAATTCTAAACTCACGCTCTCAATCAATAATAATGTAACAACCTTGTCATTGTTGAACACCACCACCAATGCATCCACGCCATATATTGAAACTGAGTATCAATTGAGTTATATCGATAGTAACCTAGATGGAACATCATTATTGATAAAACTAAATAACCGATTTTCGCTGTTTAATACTTTAAACCAGAACATCACACACTTTACCTCTAGCCAACAATTATTAGGAGATGCTAGCTATTCAGCTGATCATGCAAGCATCATTTATACCGTGAAAAATTTTGATTCCTGGGAAGTCTACCGATATAAAATAAAAGAACAAACAATATCATTGCTAACTAAGGGGTTTAAATATGTTCGACCATTTGGCACCAAATATATTGTGGCTGACGATAAAGGTCAACTCTATATCTTTAGCAATAATAACCAAGAAGCTATCTCATTAAACGAAAAAATATCCATCGAACCCAATACTCGCTGGGCAGTTCAAGGACGTTCAATTTTTTGGAGCAACCATGATATGGTGCACACCACCTTCCACCAACTAAATATTAAAAATATTAAAAATCCTGTTAAAAAATCAATATCATTCAACTATAGTAAAGTCAGTCCTATATTCTCGATCAGTACAGATGGATCTTCTTTTATTTACTCATCAAAAAACAGTAAGACAAATATCAACTTAATCACGATAGAGTAACGTGATTTTTATGAAACCAAGTATTAGTCACACAAATATCCTTTGAATTTTATAGAAAAATTGATATTTGAATTCTATTATTGTTCCTAAGCCAACAGGCCATAATCTACCATTAGGAAAAGTGTCTATGTTAAATTCATCAATAAAGCTATCGATTGTAATAAGCCTAATTCTATCTTTTCAAGCACTCTCAAATGAGAAGACCCCAAGTCTCACACTTAGTGCTTCGCCAAACACGTCTTCAATAAAATATTCCAATCAGAAAAATATTATTGACGATATCTTTCCTGAGTGGAAGTGCACAGTTCTCCCAAGCTTATGTCAGGTAACAAAGTTTTCAAAGTAAGCTAATAGGAATCGATATGAAACATATTGAGCAAATGATTCAACGAATATACTCTATCGACTCAGTGGACAACTTAGGTTGTTTTTTTGATGATGTTACTGAACTATTTCATTACGACTGGGCAGGGTTAGCAATCTTCGAACCTCGCTTAAGTACCAACTTTACGATGAAATTTATTGGGGAGATACCACATAAAATCCGTCAATTCATTCAACAAGACAATAACATAATACAATATTGTTTAAGTGAGAGTCCTCCCACTAATTATCTTTCTTTGCTAAATTCGAGCAAACCGCCTATTGGCGTATTTAAAGACAATCAGTTTATTTTAATAGTCCCGATTAATGGATTAGCTAATGAGTTTGCCAGCCTAATTTTTGCAATACCCAAAGATATCGTTACAGCTGAAACTTTAGAAAAAATTGGCTGGTATTGGTTATTATTTGCCAGCTTTATATATACAAGATACAAAAAATATAGCACTAGCAATCAGATATCAATGACAAAAAGAGAACAAGAATGCATTGGCTGGGCTTGCTCTGGTAAAACATCGTGGGAAATAAGTAAGTTATTATCAATCAGCCAACGAACTGTCGATTTTCATTTAGCAAATTGCATTACAAAAACTAACAGCATCAACAGACAGCAAGCGATAGCGAAATACGTATTAAATGGTCAATTAGTCGTTTCAAACTCAAAAAAGTAATATCTGATGCCACTTAATTGAGTTCGATACTATATGGATTAATGTTCTAATGCGAGATCATTGGTTCCATTGTTTTTGCTTGATCGATCCATTTTTGAAGCATCGTGCTGCTAGGAACGGTTCTGGT
>SPKZ01002979.1_pt1 | contig 15643 bp, 20 predicted proteins | sample 2456571 | NCBI WGS metagenome assembly SPKZ01 (sample SAMN11192286, study PRJNA482655) | marine metagenome | biome: ENVO:00000447; feature: ENVO:00000244|ENVO:00000211|ENVO:00000569|ENVO:00002023; material: ENVO:00002151; isolation source: ocean water from marine abyssalpelagic zone ...
TCCTGACCCAAAACAGGGGCTTCATTTAAAGTTATTACAGATAAATTATAAGAAAAATTATTTCCTATATTTCTTCCATTTACAAACACTAAAATTGATCCATCTGAAGAAGGTGCTTTGGTAACTGTAAAATCTACATTTACACCATTTACTAACCCTGAAGGAATTTCACCAAATCCAACAGCATTACCAATCATATTTTTTAATTTTAATTTTTTCTTTCCAAAAGAGTCTTCAGAATCTTCTATAAGAACAAAGTCATCCTCAACAGGCAAAACTTTTTCAGTAAATGCAGTATAGTCATTTGGGAGCCTTGTAAGCCTGTCCAAAATATCATCTGCATTAAATCCAACTTGCTCATCAAGATTTTCAATGCATTCTTTCTGGGTATCACCATCTGTTATATAATTTTCTGAAATATAATTTAATCTATCTGGGTCATTTTCAATTATTCCTGAAACCTCAGCTAATTGATTAACATAACCTTGAAGGTTATCAATTTGAACACCAGAATTTGCATCTTCAGTATTTTTTAAAACTACTCTTGAAGTTATTTCATCGAAATCTGCATTTTTAATGAAAAAGGTTGCGTTTGCGACTAAAGAACTCAGCTTACTAAAAAAAGTTATACCTTTAGCCATTATAGAACCTCTCTAAAATCAATTATGTCAGTTGTGAAATAATTAGTCCAACCAACACCTTTCATATCTTTTAGCTCGAACCCTAAGCCCTTTCTATCTGTACTAGTCTTATCAAGAATACATTTAGTAAATAACTCAGGAGAATTTTGAACATCTTCCATGAACTCAACCTTTGCTTTTGTAATTAAGTATTGCATGAACTCCCTAAGCTTTTCAACACCCTGGGCATCTTCTCTAATGGCATTCTGAGGGGTTATATTAGTCTGAAACATAATATTACATTTCATCATATTAACATTACCGTAGTTTATTACTTCGACAATATCACCTTTTGTATTTTCATTTATGCTAGCATTTGCAGTTTTTTGGAGATCAATAAAAGCCGTATAGTCTTGAAGTTTAAATTGTGGAATAAATTGACTACCACTTGGCAAATCACCCTGGTAAGAATTAGAACCTGATAAATCTAAACCTGAAAATCCGGCTAGTGGGAATGCGCTTAACTCAGATTGGTTGCCAGATTGAACAAGAAGGCTGAAATTAGTACCATCTGAAGTAATAGTAAGCTTCCTTGTGATTCTATCAACCGATACATTATAGGTGTTTCCAACTTCTGATTCATCATTTAATGCCCTTGCTATTTCAATTGCAAATTCACTTAAAGTATATGAGCCCTCAAGGAGAATTGCAGTTTTTGGGTTAACTGTAGCACCATCCTCTTCAAAATTTAAATATTTATTATCAAGTCTAATTGTATGGCCATAGTTCCAGCCGCTTAAAGTATTAATCATGTAGTAAATCTCACATCTCTAAGGACAACACCTTCTTTACTGAAAGTATCACCTAAAACATCAACAATTCTGTTACCAGTTTCCTGGCCATCTAAAACATCACCGTTAATATTAACAACTAAGTTAGTGTCTGGCTCTGGTCTATCAGCTCTTGCCTCAGTAATTTGAGAAGTTCCAAGGTCTTGAAACCCACCTGTACCAACACCAATACCACCACCACCACCGGCTGTAGCTGAGGTTGTAGCTGAACCACCTAAAGCACCACCCAAAACCTTAAGAGCCGCACCAGCCGCAATTGCAGCTGCACCACCAGGCTCACCAACAGCAAGTCTAGCAACACCTTGTTTAATATAGTAATCACCTAAAGCATTAGCCAAATCACCAAATACAGCCTTTACACCATCTGCAAAAGCCTGAAGAGCATTTCCACCACTGGCAATAGCCTGACCAATTCTAGTAAATGCATTTCCAATTCCTCTTACTGCGAAATTTAAAAATACTTTTGAAAGTTCGTTTGCATTACCTTTCATTTTTTGAGCATTTAATTTAAAGGCATTAGCTACGCTTGCAAAAGACTCTTTTTGTCTTGATGCAATTTCTAACTGCTTGTTTAAAATTGCCTCTTCAGAGGTGGTTATTATTGCCTCTCTTAACATTTGGTATTCTTGTTGAGCAATCAACCTATTATCTAAAGCTTGCTTAATAGTCATAAGCTGTCTTTCTTGTGACTCTCTTAAATTATCAACAGCAAACTGACCAAAGTCAGCATATTGATTTTGAACCTCAATTAACTTTCTTTGAATTTCATCTAGGTTAACTGTATTAATATTTGCTATCGCTCTTTTAGCATCATCTCCAAGCTTTCTCATATCAAAGCCAACACCAGCAATCTGCTCCCTAAAACCTTTTAATCTATTCTCAAGACCAGCAAGCCTAACAATAGTATCTTGAGAAAAAACCCCAAAAGGATTTCTTCTAGCAAGTGAAACAATTACAGAAATAACTTTAGTTAGACCCGAAACAAATAACCCGAAACCTTTTGCTACTAAATTTTGAATACTAGTAACTACACTGTTAAATAATCCTATTACCGTATCAATAAAAGATTTTGTTTGATTAAAAGTATCTAAAAGAATTTCCCAAAGAGTTGTTAAGGCTCCAGTTCTTTTTTCTATTTCCTGAAATGCAGCTTGAAGCAACTTGAATGCCCCAACTATTACAGCGACAATTGCACCTATTTTTACAAGAGGAAGCAAGAAAGGAAGTACGACAGGAATCAACCTTAAAAATGCTAATCTTAATTGACCTATGGCACCTGTAATAGCTCTTATAATTGTTAAGCCCTTAGTTCCCTGGCCAGTAATGACAGTTGCGAAACTATTTAAAGCCTTTGATGTAGTCAAAGAAAGAGCATTCATCAAAGTACCAAGGCTCCTTATTTGAACTTGTGTATTGGTAAGATTGGAAAGCAATTGGTTTAGTGAAAGGTTTAAGAGTGGAATCTGTGCTGCAAAAGCCCTGATACCTATATCTGAAGCAAGTACCGCTTTAAGAATCTTAAAACCTTTTATAACCGCAAAAATCTTTATACTAAATTCAAGCAAAATACCGCCAACTTGCAAAAACCTTGCACCTAAAGCACCAATAAAACCAGCAACCTCAGCTGTACCACTTGAAATATTTCCTAATAATTTATCGTAAGCAAAAGCTACAATATTGTTTCTCTCAATAATTCTTGCGCCTTCACCTAAAGCTGTTTGAAGTCTTTTTTGTTGAATCTCTAATCTTTTCTGAGACTCGGCTAATGAGTTTGCAGCTATAACACCAATACCAGCTACATCTGCATATTGCTTTAACACCTTTTCAAATCTTAATTGAACTTTTTCAGCATCAGATAATGTTCTTACTGACTCTCTAATACCTTTTGAATATGCAAATTGTTGTAAAGACGCCTGAGTTAACTTAACCCCCAGGGCAGCAACAGCTTGGGCATTACCATTTAAAGCATTAACGAAATTTACAGTTGTTTGGAATACATCTTTTCCATTTATTTTTGCATACTCTGAAGATACTTTTAAAAGTTGTCTCATCTGACTTTCAACAAGACCAAGTTTTGGCCCTACCAAAAGAATTTCCTGAGCAGCCTTTCTAACCTCTTCTCTAGTAAAGTTAAATGTATCTGCAATTTGATTTACAACACCTGACCAGACTCTAAAAGTACCAATAGTCCCTTGAACCGTTCTATTAGTTGCATCAACAACAGCTCTAAAGGTGTCTAGTCCTTGTTCGGCTTTATTAAATAATCCTGCCGCCTCATCGAAAAAAGATACCAATCTAGAAGCCGCAACCTGGGCTAATTCTGCAATTTTCAATGCAACTAAGGTTAGGGCAGCTGCGAGACCACCGACAAGCACAGAGGTAAATTTTGTTACAAATCCGACCGATTGTAGAAAGCTGTTATTTGTTGACTCTAAGGCTCTTGAAACTGCAAGTAAGGCAACCGATGTTGAGCCTAATGCTGATATAAAACCAAAAAGACCACCGCCCCTAAATAGTATGTTTGCTAAATCTTTTGCTAATGTTGAAATTGATTTGAAATTTGCAGCAATTGGGGTTAATAGTGCAACACTGGCACCAGCTCCTGAAATTGCTGTTGTTACCTGATTGAGGCTAAATGCTACTGAACCAGCTGAATCAACCATAGACTTTGAAGTATTCTCCATAGTCTTACCCATATTTTTAATTGTAATATTTACTGATTCGTTTATGGTTCCGGCAATATTATCATTGAGACTTTTACCAATCTCTTTTCCTGCTTTATCGGAATCATCTTGAGCTTCTTTTAAACTCTTCCTGTAAACTGGGTTGTCCAAGTCAATTTCAATTACTATATCGCTCATAATTACCTAGCATTTAAAAATTTAGCAATATCTGAGGTCTTGATAACTTTAACCTCTTGTTTAAAGTATGCCTTATTTTCTAATGTTTTTGTTAACTTTCTTTTATCCTTCATTTCCATGTTGGGATACTCAGAAATTTTAAGCTTTTGAAGCATTTCCTGGGCTTCTAACATATCGATGCCTTTCCAGTACATCATAATGCGGTCAAAATCTAAAGATGCAAGCTCTTCCTCGGTGAGGTCGTAATAACGCTTAAGCTTGCATTCCATAAGATCAAATTCGTTTAGCTTTTTTTTTGCCCTGTAACCAGTTTAGTGATTTCCTCAAGCATTTCAGGGTCTAACTCTTCAACAACTTCTTCAGGTAGACCAAGATTAGCTAAAAATTTAATTGATCCATCTAGTAAAGCCTCATCTTTATTTTCAGCTTTCTCTAGTTCTTTTTGTTCAGCTGTAAACTTCCTAATCATTCTCATGTTAGGTTTGTTTACTTTGTACTTTTGACCATCAATAGTCAGGTTAAACGATACACGTTTAATTACTATTTCTTTTTCCATTTTTTACCTCTCAAAGTCATAGAAAAATTAGGGGCCATAAAGACCCCTTATGAATTATAAATTGATAAACTTTAACCAATCACCGAATCCACCAATTGATGCTCTTGCATCTTTTGATTCGTCGATATAAGGCTTGAAAGTAACTTCCCAACCTTGTTGTTCTGTACCAGAAAAGTTTAATGAAGCTGGTAGAGGAGCAGTTAAATGAAAAGACCAATCGTTAGAATAATCTGATAAATCAGAAATTCTTAACGGGTGCAATACCATTCTACCACCTAGTGCACTAAGCTCTTGGAAAAGCTTAGATGTACCGATACCGATATATTCTTCATCACTTCCAAGATCAACAATGTCACCAAGAACTGAACCTAATACAGTTTTAATTCTCTCTTTTGTTACCTCAGCAAGAGTCATTTCAATAGTAACTAAGTTACCTTGATTGATCTCACCTAAAAGAAGTTCAGCTGTCTGATCTGAAGTAAGCTCAGCTGTAGAAGTTTCCATGTTTAATGTAACTCCACCCTGCTCAGTTTTTCCAAGGTCTCCACCAAGAGCCTCAACCTCTGCATTGTAAATCATTCCTGAATCACCAGCTGTCTCAGCACTAATTTTTCCTAAAATTTTGTTTTGAACTCTTACTAAAGAAAGATCTTCAGAGTCAACTTCAACATTCATTAATTCAGCAAAAGATGAACCAGCTAATGCAGCTCTAATAGCTTCAGCATTATCTTCATCACTGTCTAAATCAACAACAGAAGCTGTAGCAATTAAAGTTCTTCCAGCTGGTGCCGGATCAACACTTGAACCAGTGTCAAGCATTACATAACCTAATAGCTCACTGTAATCTTTTTGAATAAGGTTTAACTCTAGAAACTTACCATCGTAAGAAACCGCACCATTTACGTCATACGTTCTGCATTGCTCTGTACCCCATAAAATCTTAACGGCTTCAAGCTTTACATCAGTAGTCTTTTTCTTAATTATTGACATAATACCATCCTTGCTATTTTCGGTGTTACAGGCACATAACAACCGATACGTTTACATTAATGTCGAAAATAAAAACTTTTCTATTATCATCTGCTGGGCTCGGAACTATCCTTGTCGGCTCAACATCTGTTACAAATTCATTCTCACCTATATTGCTGGCTTTTACAAGCTCATTTCTAATGCACAGAGCCTTATTGTAGCCCTTATCATATTCCTCATTGTCACAATTATAAGCCCCTATGTAGAGCCTCATTGAACATTGAAAATTATCATCAACAGCATCATTTTTTCTGGCAACCGTTGTATCAATACCTATATATAAGTGATAAGCGCAATCAATATCAGCTTGCGCAATTTCCTCATCATTTAGAGGTTTATCCTTAGCCTTAATATCCCTATCTACTTTCCTGGCTTGCTGTAAAAAATAGTCTCTTATTTCTTGCATAATTACCTTGTAAAAAATTTATTTTGAAGGTTTACAAGCTCTTCTCTCTCGTCAACTTCACCATCTTCATCAAAATCAAGTCTTATTGCAGCCGTTCTTTTAGCTTCAACATATCTGTCATGGTAGGCTTTTTTCTTTTCCAGGAATGAGTCATTCCCTTTAACTCTTTGGTCTTCAAATATAAGCATTAAGGTTTCATATATAGAAAATTCCCTTATATAGGTATTGTCTTTTAGCTGAGCAGCCGTAAAAGGCACCCCATAAACATTTCTAAGACCAGCACCATCCAAAAACCTCAAGATATTTCTTTGGGCTAATCTATGGGCATATTTAAAAGAACTCTTACCTTTTGGGATATATCTTTTAAGCTCAGTTTCCTCGGCAAATAAATTGGCATCAGTAGAAAAAAGATTATCATCTTCCTCAGAAATAACTTCAATAGAAAATTCCTTTTCAGTGCTTCCCAGATCAGTTGTTACTTTCACATAAACTGGCTGTGTTGCAGCCGTATCAAATGCATAGTCAAAGACCCACTTTTCAGGATAGTCTTCAACATAAACATCGAAATAATTTACCTGGTCAAAACTTATCTCAACTTTTTCTAATACTTCGTCAGGAGTTACAAAAGTTTTACTCATATCAAAACGAGTTAAGTCAGCTATTTGAATAATTTCTTCTTTAATTAAATTTGGAAATCTCATAACCCTATTTTCCTAAGTCTTTCAGCTCTTGCAGCTCTAAACTTTTTCATCTTCATAGCCCTAACACGACTTTTTAAAGATCTTCTAGTTTTGTATGAACCACGTTTTTTACCTTTATCACTTCTCGTCTTTCTTCTCACTTAATACCTCTTTTAAAATATTTGCGGTGTCGTTAAGATCAAGACTATCAGTATCTTTAATATCTGTTAGCCCTATATAATTAGTATATAAAATAACTAATTCATTACAAATTATTCTTTTTGCGCCCTTTCCAAATGGGTTAAATCTCACAATATTAAATATCTTAGCTAATAAGCCTAATATTTGAATGAATCCGTAAGATTTACCTCTATGAGAATTAAACCAAAGGATAAATTCTTCTTCAGAGATTTCATTTATCAATACACCTTCAGTTATTTCGTATGCCTTATTGAAATTTTCACCAGTTCTTTCTCTTACTCCCCACATTGTTGAGTCGTAAAATTTACAATCTTCACCCATAACCATTAAGGCATAGTGACTATAATTGGTCTTTTGGAAATATCTTATGGCCAATGCAAATATATTAAAAGGGAAAGGGTTTTTTGAGAATGCCTGAATTGCGTATACTTTACTCTTCAAGTTTACTTCCTTTGTAAAGATCAGGATTCTGAGCCTCTACTGTTAAAAAATCCAACTTAGAAATCATCAGCATTCTAACGGTAACACCTGGAGCAACTTGATTATCTAATAAAATATTTTGATGAGATTGAACAAATGATACCAGGGCAAAGCTACCATAAAGAATGTATAAATTAATATATGGATCAATTGCAGCTATCAATTCCTGTGTTGCAATTTGAACTTCAGTGCTTCCACTTCCTTTACTTAAAGAATCCAAGTCATGTTTAAGATCATTTATAATATTTGTTCTTCTTGTTTGAGCTTCTTTCATTCCTTCATGACCAACATAAATTTTAGGTTGGTTTTTTTGGTGAACAACTTCACCTAATTCATTTAACCAGGAAATAACTTCATTTCTATACACAACCTCTTTTGTAAGTTCATTAAACTCATAATCAAAGGTTATACATAAAATCATATCATCCATTACAGGTGTTCTTAAGTCCTCTGCAAATGGGTAAAAGCATTCTTTTATAATTCTTCCAAATGCCCAATGCTTCTTACTGTGAAGTCTTGTATTTAATTCTTTTCTAAAGTTAAGAGATTGAACCGGCTTATATAAAGCATCAGGAGCATATCTAAATATCTTTGGAAGAGTGTAGTCTAAACCAAAAGTTGATTCGTGAACTTTGTAATTTTCATCATCTTGAGAAATTTCTAGATTTACATCAGTATTTAAAATAACCGTATCTGCTTTTACTTGCTTAACAGTAAACATGTAACCGTCAAAAACTCTAAAAACCTTGAACCTTTTAGCGGTAGGATTATCATTTACAAAATCTCTAATGCTCATGTAGTTAATCATGGGTTAACCGCCCTTTCTTCAATCTCAATATCAATTCTAGGGTCTCTGTAACTGGTTCCATTTCCAATATTATCAACCTGAATTGCGTATCTTTTAGTGTTATCAACAATAATATTTTTAGACCTGAGATCAATAAACCACCTTTTACCCTCTCTATAAACTACAGCATCAGGGTCATTAGATAAAATATCAACAGTTACAGGGTCTGAGTTTGTAACATCACCGGCAGCATCAATTAAATCTTCATGTATTCTTAATCTTATAACTGCACCTGTGGTGAGATCATTTCTTGAAGAAAAAGTAAATTGAGCCAATCTACCTTCATTGTACGGACAAAGAAAATTAGTTCTCCTAGATTGTGGAGTACCATCGGTATTTCTTATCCATTGAGAGTTATTTCGAGTCCCATTATAATAACCATGCCAAAGCCATTTTCTAGGGTTTCTGTATTGAAATTCCCCAGAATCAAATTGAACATATTCTCTAAAGTCACTTAATAAAGTGTAATAAAGAACATTTCCTGCATCTGGTGGGTTAGGGTGCGCCCCCAATAGAGGCACTTCCAAACCGTTTGTTATTTCTATACCGCTCATTAGTTAATGAATCCAACAAGGTCAACAGTAACACTAGAAAGAGTCTTGTTAGGATGTAGGATAATCTCGTTAGGGTTAGAACCCCTTTTAGTGCTTATCTTTACTTCCTTACCGTTTGACTTGTAAGTTTGTACTGATGTAATCCTACCAGCAAAACCAGCTGTTACAGTTGTATCAGTATTGGCCGGTAAATTAACAACCTGAGTATCAGTATATGATGCTCTGTCATCATCAATATTTCTTTGGATTGAAATAAAGTCAGCCGCTGAACTCGCACCATCAACGATTGCCTTAAGCATATCACCAACAGATAATTCTTCAGCACCACCACCAATTCCAGTGATAGTACCAGCAACAGTTACATACCAAGTATCCCCTGCTTCAATATTTCCACCTGGTCTAATTGTAGTCGGTACACTTGTCGGAATACCTGTAGAGGCATCATGTCCACCTATATGCTGCCCTAAGTTTTGAACATCTTCTAAAAATGCTAACGACTTAGTTTGACCACTAATATGAAGTCTTTGTCTTGCATTCGTAGAGTTGTTCCATTGCTGACCTTCAACTGGTGAAACTGGATCAGTTACAAGAGTCTCAAAACCACCGTTCTTAATCCTGTTATCATCAAGGTCAAGGTCATTTGCGAAATCAATATTTTCAGCCACTGGCTACCTCCAAATTAACAAGGGTTAACTTTACCCTCTATTCTATATTCTAAATTAACTAAAGTTTTTTTTGAACATACTTCAATCTTATCGACTAAGTTTTTATAAGCAATAAAAATTCTAGATCCATCATCTTTATAAAAAGTAGCATCACAAATTTCATTAATCTCATTAGGAGTTATTTGAAACGGTATCCCAGCAATTAAATTAAAAACACCTTTTTCGCATTTCAAATTATCATCTCCAACAATAACAACTTCCAGGGGAGCATCTTGACCAGTTATCTTTGCTAAGGTCTGTCTTGCTGGTGTGCCATCCCTATAATCACCAAAAGAGCCTTTCTGAAGATCATTCAGATTTTTATCTCTTGAGTAATTAGTTGGATTCGACATTTCCTAACCTTTCATTTGTTTTTTGTTCAACCCTATCTAGCATCTGTCTCAATTTATTTGAAAAAGGTCTGTCTGGGGTTATCCATGCAACATGATCTTTACCGTCAAAATAAATTGTATTAATGCCATAAGGTGTACTAATAAACCTTAATTTATTACGCAGCCCCGTTGGGGACTGCGATTTTATGAACTCAATATTTCTATGCGGATTAAGCTCGTTAGCCATATCTAGCTATCAATAACCGTGATATGCTTAACATCACCCTCAAGTCCAATTTTTGCACCACCGATCATATCTAGTGAAATTACATAACCAAACTTGTTGTTAGAGTGAAGGTCAGAAACCTTAAATCTTGGAGCCATTTGCATAACCATATACATGAAATCAGGGTGGAAGAAAATTCCAGCTTTTTCAGTAACAGGTGCAAGACTAGCAAGACCTTCAGAGTTATCTTCGATGATGTTGAATCCGTATCTACGAGTTACAACTTCACCACCTACAGTAGGTCTGTCATCAACATAGTCACTATTAGCTAGTGTAGTTGAATCCATAATATCCCCATAGTAATCTGGAGCTAAAAGACCATACCAACCCTTAGACTTCATCCACTTTTCTTTTCCTGCTAATCTTCTGAATGTAGAAAGATTAGAAGCTGCTAAATTAGCAACACCAGTAAAGATGTTAGAAGGAGCCGGAGCTACTAAAGAATAAATATAATTGTTAACTTGAATGTTAACAGACTCAACAAGGGCCATTCTGATTTCAGAATCCTTGTCACCGATCTGAGATTGAAGGTCAACAAGATCTTCGAACTCAAAAGAAGCTACAAATCTTCTGTCAGCTTTTACGTCAACAAAAGCAGTTTGTAATTTCTCTGGTGTAAAACTTGAATCACCAGCTGCACCGATAACTTTAGTTTCCCCAGCGGGTCTTTTAATTTGAGATACACGTACAGTATCCCCACCTTTTCTAATTTCTCCGTCGTAATCTCTGTTTAAAAGAGCAACGATTGGATTTGATTCGATCAGCTCCGCAACAAATAGTGGAGACCAAAATTGTTGCACCTGATCTTGAACGTCAGCTAACTCAGTAGTTGCCATTGCAAACCTCCATGGTTGTTATTATTTTCTTTTTCTTCTTTTCTTGTCAGCCTCAACAGCCGCCGAAAGATTTTTAAGCCTATCTTTATGAGACATTGATTTCCATTGCTTTTGAGAAATGTTATTTGCTGTCCCGCCATCGAAATTAGGCATTTTACCAGCCCCAAATTCAACAAGCTCTTTATGCTCACCAAGGAAGCTCTTAACTGTTGCATCAACACTTGAAGGATCGATATTACCAGTATCTGGATCAACAACGATGTCTTTAGTATTAACAAAGCCAAGATATTTATCATTCTTTAACTTCCCACCTAGCCTATTTTCAAAAGCTGAAAGTTTTCTGGCTTCCAAAAGGGTATTTTCAGTTTCCTGTTTAGCCTTTAAAGCTTGTTCCCTTTCTTCTTCGAGTTTCTTAGCACGTTCCCTTTCTTGCTCTAAAAGAGTCTTATATTGACCCTTTTCAAGTAATTCACGTTGCTTTTCTTCCTCGATAGCCTTAAGCCTTTCCTCTTCTTGTTCTTTGGCTTTTTGAGCTTTAGACTTCCACTCTTTAGATTGATCTAACAACCTTTCATTAGTTGAAGCTAATTGCTTGTTTTGCTCTTCGAGAGCTTTTAATCTTTCTTCTAAACTTTGACCGCCAGTTGAGCCTTCGCCCCCTTGACCTGTTTGACCTTCGCCAGACATGACTACTCCTTTAGTTTATGGGTTTATCCTGCTAAATGCAAGATTAATTACAAATTGCGTAAAACCCTTTCTTTGATTTTCCTTATAAGAGAGTTTTTTTCTCCATTAGTTAAATCTAGAAACCGCCTTCCTTGTGCTTCTACGTACTCGGCAACCTCTTCATTGGTTAAGCCGCTTCCGTCTTTTCTCCGACCTTTTACGTTTATTAAAATTTGATTATCTTTAACCCTTCCTGTCAAGCTTTTCAGCATTTCCCCAAGCCTGGTAAGGTTGGATTTTGCTGGTGTTGTTTGACTAGATAGGTTGGGTGGTACATTTGGTTCAAATGCTCTTAATCGCCCCTGGCTATCCCTATAAAAAGCTACATCACCTCTTCTTTGAGCCCTGTATGACTCAGATAAAGGCTTAAGCTTAACCTGTTTGCCATTTTCATCAACACCGAAACCTAGCTGAGTCCTTTTTCTAACTTGGTCAGCTGTCTCCTGGGCTAATTCTCTATCTAAAGAGGCAGTAACAGATTTTTGGATTTTATCTTCTATTTTCTTTTCTATGTTTGCAACATTAACTTTAATTGCCATCGACTTCATCCCTTCCAGCTCTTAAAGCTGTAACAATATCTATGGCCTTTTGCTTTGTTGACTCTTTTTGTTTTTCTGTTCTTTTCGGGAATTTTTTAAGTATTTTTTCTAAGTCACTATCAGATATTCCCAGAAAATCCCTAGCATCTTCAGGGTTGGCATTTTTCTTTCCATAACTTCCAATTCTATTACCCTCAACTTTCCCATTAAGGTCAGAATCACCCCTATCATAACCAATAAGCAAAGAACCATTCTGATGAGAAATTAACTCTTGAGAGTTTAGCATTTCCCCTGATAATTCTAAATCAACATTTCCAGATGACTTATTAGCTATTTTGAAATTTTTTGAGTTAATGTATTCTTTAGTGTACTTAGGAAAGTTATCACCATTTACATCTTTTCCTGACTTACTTCTTTTTATTGAAAATTCAATTATTTCATTGGCAATGGCAACACGCTCAGTAGGTGTATAACCCTTAGGTATATTTATCCGAACACGTTGCCATTTTGCCATTTATTAAGCTCTCTCTCTTTTTAAAGTAGCTTCAATGCACTCTTTTGAGTAAGGTGCTGGTCTACCAGATGCCTTATATTTAGCATTCTGCTTAACCATAAAAAGAGCAGTTCCCTTGCTAGGGTTAAACTTTGCTCCTCTTCTTTTTCCTTCAACAGCAATTTTAGTAGCTCTATCAGCTCTTTCAACAGTGTCGTCAACAGTTACAACACCACCTTTCATGGCTTCAAGCTCTTTTTGCATACTGTCTTGCTCTTGCATTAACATCTGAAGTTCTTGTTCTACAGACATTTCCTGAGTTGTTTCAGGCTCATTTACATTTTCCATAATTTTTACCTCTGGTTCTAAGTTATTATTTGGTTGAGCAACAGTTTCTGGAACTGACTCAGTCCTTTCTTCTTTTTGTTGGGGTAAGTCCTTTTCTTCTCCAAGAATAAAAATTGCATCCTTAAGAGGCATCTCTTTCAAAAGGGTTTCAAGTTCCTTTTCCCCTTTATCTGGGAACTTTTCCTTGAGTACATCAATATCTTTTGGCTCACTACTCTCGGGTGCATCTTTGTCATTTCCTGGTTTAACTCCAAGATCCATTTCAAAAGTTTCTTTCTCAACTTTCTCATTACTCTTCGCTTCCGTTTTGCTCTTCTTCTTCGCCGTCATTTCCTTCCTCTCCATTTTCTAGCATAGACTCCATTCTTTCTGTTGCCTCTGCATCTATTTCGTTCATTAGGTCATTAATTTCATTTTCATCAAGCTCTGGATTAATTTTTTCCACAGCTCTTTTAGTCGTTGTAAGTCCATTGTTTAACTCTTTAATTTGAGTGTCAACAACTTCGCCTCTATTCTCCATTGGCCTTGGTGGTTCAAACTCAATGTTGAAATTTCTTTTAACCTCAAGCTCATCAACAACTGATGTTGGGTATAATTCTAAATCTATTTGATCTGATTCCAACCAATGATTATTCATCTTAGCTAATAAGTCCCAAAGGTCTTTCTCTTCCTTTCTGAAGAATGGGATATTTTTCTTTCTAATCTCGAAAGTATCCATATTATCAACAATTTTACTCACACCTGAGGCAACATTTTCACCATCCATCTTTCCGATGCTTCCAACCTTAATTGATTTAGACTCAGCCCATGCCCCCATAAGGTGAGCAATAAAAGAAAGAACCTTTTCAGCTTGAGCCTCAGGCTTAATAGTACCAATTTCGGGCTTCTTATCGCTGGCTTTTTCACTCTTGAAATCCCAGAATGCATTAGGGCTCATTTTCAAATCTGTTGTATCTACATCAACCCCATACATTATAGTAAAACATTGATACATTATAGCCCCACCTAGATCTGTAAAAAGAACTGGAAACATCTTAATCATTTGAACTAGGTCAGCATCTTGAGTAGGAATTAACCTTTGCTTAGATCTATTTCCATAAACAAAAGGTATTCTATCAATTGGGTTTTCTTTACCATCAATCAATTCTTCAGTTATCTGAGGCATGTAGTCCTTATCAGAATCAAATGCCATTATTTCGTATTTAGTGTAAGCGATAAACCAATCAACATCTCTGAGGTAACTTTCCCTGGTCTTTTCGTCGTAGCATTCTTTATCATAACTACCCATAAACTTAAGAAATACTGTAGGCTTTTTTCTATCCCTAAGGTCATCACCTTTAACTAAAAACTCATTATATGGAAGGGCTCTTAATGAAGGTTTACCATCAGAAATAAAAGGCTCTAATGCATAACCCTTAAATAGGTTTGAATACTCATCAGCAAGGGTCATTTCAGCATCTAAATCTAACCAGTTTTCATAGTTAGTAACAAAATCCTGCTCGGCTTCACATGTACGCTTAGGAGAAACAGAGTAAACCTGTGCCATTTTATCAATAATTTTAGGCATAAAGTTAATAGGAATTACCCTATCTTTTATGGTCTTATAATATTCATTTGAAAGTGTCGCATTTAATACGGCCAAAACTTTTTCTTCCAAATCACCTTCATAGATTTCTAAAGCTTCATCATTTCTATCTAAGTAATCTTGATGACAGGCTATCCAATCAATTAGTTCATCAATTCTATCTGCTAGTGGTTCGTATTCTGGCTCTTTAAGCATTTGCTTCCCCTTATTATAAAAAAGTTCTGTTAATCATTGAATCAGCATGAGCTAATCTTTCTTTATTGGTTGCGAAATATTTAATATTATCCCAATCAATACTCAAAAAACCCTTCTTAATTTCTGGTGAAGGATTTTCTCTGTTCATTTTATGCCTTCTATCTAAATCATTAAAGCTTTGCTCATTTTCTAGGTCAAACTCTATGACATATTTAAAAACTGTTTTAGGTGTCACTCCAAGCATTTCAGCGGTCATTCTTTTATTATAATTGCAATAAATATAACAATCTATGAAATGCATTTTTATCTGTTCTTTCATTGTTAACATTACAGCTGCCTTGTGTTGGTCTTGTTGTTATTAGGGTGCTTATATTCCAAATAATCGCACCAGTAACCAATACCAGTTGTAACGTGTTGCTGAGGAACCGAATCATCTTCAATCGTTCCCGAGCCCTTTTTGGGAGCTGTCAGCCTCATGCCCTCGTCAATCCATTCACAACCGGCATATACAAAA
>SPKZ01012061.1_pt1 | contig 15641 bp, 11 predicted proteins | sample 2456571 | NCBI WGS metagenome assembly SPKZ01 (sample SAMN11192286, study PRJNA482655) | marine metagenome | biome: ENVO:00000447; feature: ENVO:00000244|ENVO:00000211|ENVO:00000569|ENVO:00002023; material: ENVO:00002151; isolation source: ocean water from marine abyssalpelagic zone ...
GCCTGCGGCTGAAGCGATCGAGCTCAGCGCCCTCCTGATCGTACGCTCGGACCGTACGGATGCCGCTGTACGCCTCCAACGTGGTGGCGGAAGCGTTGGCCGTCGCCTCCTGAACGGATTTCATCCGATTCTGAATCTGTCTCCCCAGAAGGCTCGTCCCGATGAAGACCGGAGGAGCCACGACCATGACGTACAAAGTCAGCAGCGGCGAGGTGTGCAGCATGAACCCGAGACCGAACAGCCCGAACAGAGCGAAGCGCACTCCCTCGGGGCTCGACTGCGCAATGAGCAGGCTGATCTGATGCGTATCGCTGTTGAGGCGCGTTGCGAGCTCGCCGACGCTCTCCTTGTCGAAGAATCCGATCTCCTGGCTGAGCGTGCTCCTCAAGAACCGCTTCTGCAGCGCGGCAACCGTCCGGCGTGAGCCGACGTCGAAGAAATACGTGCGCAAGTAGGTGGCAGGCGCTTCGACGAAGAGAATGGCCACCATCAACAGCGCGAGCTCGTTGACGCGGTCCATCCGCCCGGCCTGTATGCCCTCGTCGATGATGATCCGGATGACCTGCGGGTACACGAGCGTGAGGCCGATGCTCATGAACACGAAGACCAGGCCCCAGAGAAACCACTTTCGATGGGGTCGCAACAGCGGGCCAAAGCGCTGGGCAGTGGCGACGAGAGCACGAATGACGGACATCGATTCAGAGCGCACCAGAGTCTCCGCGGGAGTTCACGGTCGGGATCACCGATGTCCGCTCCGCAGTATTTTCGTGATGGATTCGCGCGTGGAACGGATGGGGCGACACGTCGATCGATCCGCATGATAGCCGCTGTCGCTCCGGATGAGGATTGCGCTGCGGCGACGGGAGGCGACTTGACGCCGCACGTTCCCGCGGAGCAGAGTCGCGATGGAAGTGCAGATGGCGACGATGTACTGCGACGCCGACGTCGATCCGTCCGTTCTCGCGGACGCCCGAATGTTCGCCCTCGACGCTACGCTGCTCGACGAGATCAAGACCCTGCGCGTTTCGGCCCGGAGACGCGGCGGGAAGGAAACCACTCACCCGAAGCCGCTGCACGTCGATAAGACAGACGGCGCCAGGCGCGAGGGGGAGAGAACCGGATGACTGGAGAATTCCAAGCCTTCGAAGCGAAGATGCGTGGAGAGGGATTGCCCGACCTGGCGATCCGGGCGTTCGAACAGAGTTTCGAGGCGCTGAGTTCGGGAGCGACCGGTCTGATCGCGGAGAGCGACATCTCGCCGCTTCACACGCTCCAGAGCCTCGACGAGATCAAGGGCCATTCCGACGCGGGCCAACAGGTGATCGGCCGCACGGTGGTGCTGAAGCTGAACGGCGGCCTCGGCACATCCATGGGCATGACCCGCGCGAAGAGCCTGCTGCCTGCGAAGGACGGTATGTCCTTCCTCGAGCTGATCACGCGCCAGGTACTGAGCCTGCGCGAGCGCTTCGACTGCCGCATCCCACTCGTGCTCATGAACAGCTTCCGCACCCGAGACGACTCTCTCGCAGTGCTCGCCCAGCACCCGGCCATCGACATGGGCCTCGATCTCGATTTCGTCCAGCACAAGGTGCCCCGCATCGTCGCGTCCGACCTCACACCCGTCGCGTGGCCGAAGGATCCGAGCTACGAGTGGTGCCCGCCCGGACACGGCGACATCTACACCGCGCTCACGACGTCGGGCATGCTGCCGGCGCTTCTCGACGCCGGATACGAGTACGCGTTCGTCTCGAACTCCGACAACCTCGGAGCCACCCTCGACCTCGGCATCCTCGGTTGGCTCGCCTCGGAGGAGATCCCATTCCTGATGGAGGTCGCCGATCGCACGGCAGCGGACCGCAAGGGCGGCCACCTCGCAACGTCGATCCCGAGCGGCCGGCTGATCCTCCGCGAGTCCGCCCAGTGCGCCCGTGACGACGAGCGGTCGTTCCAGGACATCGAAAAGCACCGCTACTTCAACACCAACAACATCTGGCTCGATCTCCGGGCGCTGCGCGACCGTCTCGAAGAGACGGGCGGCGTACTCTCACTGCCGATGATCCGCAACGAGAAGACCGTCGACCCGCGCGATTCCAACTCCGCCGCGGTGATCCAGCTGGAGACCGCCATGGGCTCGGCAATCTCGTCGTTCGACGACGCCCGCGCGCTCCGCGTGTCGCGCGAGCGTTTCTCGCCGGTAAAGACCACGAGCGACCTGCTGGCACTCTGGTCCGACGCCTACCAGCTCATGGACGACTTCCAGGTCTGCCGAGATCCCGCCGTGAGCCCCGACCTGGCGATCGACCTCGGCAAGGAGCACTACGGGCGGATCGACGAGTTCATGAAGCGCTTTCCCGACGGTGCGCCGTCGCTGCGCGACTGCCGGAGCCTGCGGCTCAGCGGTGACATCCGTTTTGGCAAGAACGTCGTGCTGCGCGGTGGGGTCGAACTCACGAATCGCGAGCCCGAGCCGTTGGAGATCGACGACGGGACACGGCTCGGCTTCTAACCCGAAGGCTGTTGCGCGGCGCGAAGAGCCGCGTTCTCCCTTTCGATCGCGAAGATGCAGGCGCCCGGCGAGCGGGGGGCCAGCCGCCGATCGACGGCAGCGCGGGCAGCGCCGCTGCCTGGTCTGACCGTCGAAGCTCCCCAGCAGTTCGCGTGCGCTGAGCGACTGCGGGCGCCGCCCATTCAGCAGCGTGCCCCCCGCTCGTGTAGATTGCCCCTTCGCGGTCGCTGCGAGTTCGCAGCGTGGCGAACCCGGGAGATGACGTGGCGCGACGGTTGCTGATGGGTCTCGACGTGGGAGGGGGAAGCGGTCGGGCGCTCGTCGTCGATGCGAACAGCGGTACGGTCTCCTCGGCCCGCAGCCCTTGGAGCTATCCGCGCGCGGAGCACAGCGGGCCGCTCGGCTTCGATGCCGACATCGACGCGATCTTCACCCACCTCTGCGACGCCTCGCACCGCGCCCTGGCGGACGCGGATGCCACCTCGGGCGACGTGGTGGGGATTGCCGTCACCAGCATGCGGTACGGACTCGCGATCTTGGACGCAGCGGGCGCCGCACTCTACGCGGGCCCCAACCGCGACGCGCGCGCCGTCGGCGAGGGACTCCGGCTCGCCGCCGAGCACGGCGAAGCGCTCCACGCCGCGACGGGACACTTCCCGATGCCAATCATGGCGGCCCCGCGTCTCCAGTGGCTCCGGGCGAACGACTCGGACGCCTGGTCGCGCGCGCACGCCGTCCTCGCCCTCAACGATGCCGTCACCTACCGCCTGTGCGGCCAGTTCTCCACCGATCCCAGCCAGGCCGGCGAAACGCTGCTGTTCGACCTCGCCGATCGAAGTTGGGCGTGGGACTGGATCGATCGGCTCGACTTCCCTCGAGCGCTCTTCCCCGCGCCTTCGGAGCCCGGCTCCCGGATCGGGGAACTCTCGTCCGACGCCGCTGACGCCCTCGGACTGCGCGCCGGGATCCCCGTTGCGGTCGGCGGTGCGGACACCCAGTGTGGTCTGCTCGGCGTCGCGGCCCTCGAAGCCGGTGACGCCGCCGTCATCGCGGGCACCACGGCCCCCGTGGAGATCGTCCTCGACCGCCCGGTCGCCGACCCGGACGCGCGCTGCTGGCAGGGTCACCATCTCGTGCGCGACCGCTGGGTGATCGAGAGCAGTGCGGGCCCCACGGGCGAGGCCCTCGACTGGTTCGCCGAGCTCGTACACGGAGACGTGTCGGATCCCGTGGGAGCGCTCCTCGCCGATGCTGCGGACTCGTCGCCTGGCGCCGGGGGACTGTTGTCGACCTACGGCACGCAGCTCATGAACGCGCGAGCCCCGGCCCTGCCGATCGGCCAGCTCTTCATATCCCACCTGCTGGCCGCTGCCGGTGCGGAGCGTCGCGCTCACGTCGCGCGGTCGGTCGTGGAGGGCATCGCCTTCGGGATGCGCGTCAACCTCGAGCAGGCAGCGGGCATCGCTGGGGTGCGCGTTGACCGCCTGCGACTCGGCGGCGGCATGTCGCGGAGCGCAACCTTTTCGCAGCTCCTCGCCAACGTCACGGGCCTTCCCGTCGAGGCCGGAGGAACGAGCGAAGCCACGGCGCTCGGCGCCGCGCTCTGCGCGGGCGTCGCGAGTGGCGTCTTCTCCGATCTGCGCGAAGGCGCGTCGCGGCTTGCGAATTCGCTCAGAGTCTTCGAGCCGGAAGCCAACGCCGCTGACCGATACACCGAGGTCTACGAGGGCTGGAACCAGCTCCGCGAGGCGTCGGCCCCGGCAGAGGAGTTGGCGCGCGGGCTCAGCATGCGCGCGATGATGCCCCCCGCCGCGACCGCCACGAGCAAAGTACCCTCCGCGCGACCGCGCATCCTCGTAACGGCCGCGCTCGACGCTACGTCTCTCGCACAGCTCGGCGAGCTCGGCGACGTCGAGTATGCGAGCTACCGCGAGGCAAAGCGCATGCTGCAGGGCGAACCGCTCGTGGAGGCACTGCAGGGCTTCGAGATCTTCATCACGGAGATCGACGTGGTCGACGCCGATTCCGTGCGCAGCCTCCCAGAGCTCCGCGTCGTGGCTTCGTGCCGCGGGAACGCCGTCAACGTCGACGTCGAGGCGTGTTCGCTGCTTGGCATCCCCGTGCTCAACGCTCCGGGTCGAAATGCTGATGCGGTTGCCGACCTCGCGCTCGCCTTCATGCTCATGCTCGCGCGTCGCTTTCCGGCGGCGGCGGCGCTCCTGCGCGACACGCCCCACGAGCCCGGCGAGATGCGCATCCTGGGGCGCGCGTTCGGCGAGCTGCGCGGGCAAGAGCTCTGGCGCAAGACGGTTGGGCTGATCGGACTCGGTGCGGTCGGACGCGGCGTGGCAAGACGCGCGCGCTCGTTCGGCGCGAGCGTCATCGCATTCGATCCGTATGTCGATGCCGAGCGCTCCGCCCGGGATGGCGTCGAAGCCGTATCCTTCGATGAACTCCTCGAACGCAGCGACTTCGTGAGTCTTCACGCACCGGTCAGCGACAAAACGCGCGGGCTCCTCGGCGCAAAGCAGTTCGCGCAGATGCGTGCCGGCTCGTTCGTGATCAACACGGCGCGTGCGGTCCTGCTCGACGAATCGGCGCTCGCCGACGCTCTTCTGAGCGGCCACCTCGCCGGCGCAGGACTCGACGTATTCGTCGACGAGCCCCCGGGGTCGAAAAACCGCCTGCTCGCGTTTTCCAACGTGATCGCGACGCCGCACATCGGCGGGAACACCGGGGAAGTCGCCGCGCACCAGGGCCAGATCATCACCGAGGACCTCGCCCGGCTGCTGCGCGACGGCTCGCCCCGCTTCGCGCTGAACCCCGAAGTCGCGTTGTCCCTCGATCTCACGACACCGCGATCGGCGCCCGATGCTGCGGTGCTGGCGCGCCTCGCCGAACTCGCGGAGGGACCCGGTCCCTCGTCTTCCGACCTCAACCGCACGAAGCGCTGACTGCGATTGTCCCAGTCGAGCCAACAGGAGACTTCCATGGATACTGACGCGGGTCGCATGCAAGACGAGATCGCGATCGTCACGGGTTCGAACTCCGGACTCGGCCGCGCGATTGCCCGACGCTTCGCCGCCGAAGGCGCTCGCGTGGTTGTGACCGGTCGCAACACCGAACGGGGCGAGGCCATGGTGAAGAGTCTCGCGGGGCTCCCGGGCGAGTCCATCTTCCTCCCGGCGGACCTCAGCGACGAGAACGCGTGCCAGGGGCTGGTTGCGTCCTGCGTCGAGCACTTCGGCGGGCTCTCCGTGCTCGTCAACAACGCGGTGTCGGGCGCCGTCTCGCCCCGCCAGACTGCCGTCGAGACCCTCGCCACCGAGACGTGGGAGCAGGTGTTTCGCGTGACTCTCACGGCTGCGATGTGGATGTGTCGAGCCGCGATTCCCCACATGCGCACCGCCGGGGGGGGGCTCGATCATCAACGTGTCGTCTCGCGCAGCCGAGCGCGCCACGCCGGGCCTGCCCGCCTACGTCGCGGCGAAGGGTGGAATGAATGCCCTCACCCGATCGATCGCTACCGACTATGCGGCAGACGGCATCCGCTGCAACACGCTCGCACCGGGGTACGTGATCAACGAAGTACGCGAGGTTCTCTCCGAAGAGCGCCGCGCGCATTTCGAACGGATGCACCTCACCCGGATTCCCATCGCCGACGACATCGCCGCAGCCGCGGCCTTTCTCGCGAGTCGCGACGCCGAGGTGATCACAGGCGTGCTCCTTCCGGTCGACGGGGGCAGCAGCACGGCGGCCCGCGCGGCGGCGTTCGGCTGACCCGGAACGCGCCAGCGGCGACCGGAGCAACTCGATGCCGCCCGCAAGATCGACGATCGCGAGCGTGGCGCTTCTCGGAGCGTTGGTCGCGTTGGCGGTGACACTCGTGTCGCCGAGGGAACACCGCCACCCGCGCGGCATCGTGATGATCGTGGTCGACTCGTTGCGGGCGGATCACGTGGGTACATACGGCTATCCACGCGACACGACGCCGCATCTCGACGCGCTGGCCGCCGAAAGCGTCGTTTTCGAACGCGCGTACAGCCAGAGCTCGTGGACCACTCCGTCGTTCGCATCGATCTTCACGTCGCTCTACCCGTCCGTGCACCGTGTGGGCCACGCGAAGACGCGATTCGGGTACACGTGGAGCCTCGCGGAATCACCGCCGACGCTGGCTACGAGCCTGAGCGACGCCGGATTTGCGACCGCCGCCCTGGTCGACATTCCCACGCTCTCGAAGCGCCGGGGCCTCGGCCGCGGATTCGACTCGTACGTGAATCTCGAGGAAATCGCGAAGGACGGGGCGGTCACGCGACGCACCGATCCGGATGCTGTTGCGGTGCTGCGCGAGCTGGCGGGCCGGAACTTCCTGTTCGTCTGGCACATCCTCGACCCCCATTGGCCCTACCACCCACCGCCGGAACACGATCGCTTCGGCCCACCCGACTACGAGGGTTCCTTCGAGAACGGACTGGACCGCACGGGCGTCAGCGAGCTCGTCGAAGGCCGGCTCCCTCTGAGCACCGCCGACCGGAAGCGGCTCGTCGCTCTCTACGACGCCGAGGTCCGCTACGCGGACGAGCAGATCGGCAGCCTGGTCGATGCGCTCGATGCGATCGGCCTCGCCGACGCGGTGATGTTGATCGTCACGAGCGACCACGGCGAGAGCCTGCTCGAGCACGGCCACTACGGGCACTCCCTCCCGATGTACGAAGAAACGCTCCGCGTGCCGCTGATCGTCCGGCGGCCGGGCGTCGTGCCGCGGCGGGTCCCGAACGTCGTACAGTTGATCGACCTCATGCCGACACTCCTCGATGAGATGGACGTCGAGGCGCCAGACGGTCTGCAGGGGCAGAGCCTCTCTGCACTCCTGCGCGGGGAAGCCGGCTGGGTCGAACGGCCGGCATTCTCCGAGGCGCCGCAGTTCGTCGAGCGCAAGTCCCTGCGTACCGGCACCCACCGTCTCATCTTCAACGCCGACGTCCAGATCCTCGATGACCAACACGTCCCAGGCGATCGCAGCACCCGGTATCTCCGGTTCGGATCCCCCAAGCTCTACGCCGCGTCGCCCGCCGTGGGATCGATGCGACGAGTCGTCCGCCCGGACACCGAGATGATGCGCACTCTCGGAGGCGAGATCCGGGCTCGAATCCTCGCCAACCAGGCACGCCAGATCACCGACCAGAGCGCCTACTACAGCTTTCACGCACACGCCGCGTGGCGGGATACCGCCGAGAACGTACGGGGACGCCCGGAAATCACGGAGGCGGGCCTCGAGCTCGCCGGCGCCGACAGCTCTGTCGAGTGGCTCCTCGAATTTCCGCAGCCGCTTCGGCGTTTCGAGATCCACCTCCGGGCCTCGTGTACCGATAGGATTCCCTTCTTCGAAGTCGCGTCGGATACCGGACCGAAGTTGACCGCACGCGCGAGCGCCGACCCCATCGGCCGGCCCTTGCGTCACGCGATGCGCGAAGCCTTCGACGGCGCGCGGTCCGTTCGGCTTCGCTACTTCGGATCGGACACCGCGGAGTGCACGCTCACGAGCTTTCGCACACTGGCGTCGTTCACCGCGGACGCGACCGGTCCCGATGCGCTCGATCTCCAGCAGCTGCGCGCGCTCGGCTATTCTGAATAGTCCGACCCCACCCCGGAAGTCGAAGACTCCTCTATGCTCCGGCCCATGCACCGAGGGCGCCTCCTGTTGCGAGTCCTGGAGTCCGAATCTTCCGTGCAGCACAGCGACCGGTCGCAATGCGCCTCGCGCCGGGGCATCCGCCTCAACCTGCTGATGCGCATGGCTGCGATCGCCCTCGTGGCCGCGGGCTGCAGCACCGCACCGCCCGCGGAATCTCCGACCGCAGCGGACGCCGAGGCCTTCGTCGCGCGGGCCGAGGAGCGACTCGCCAAGCTGTGGGAGCGCGCCGAACGGGCCGCCTGGGTGCAGGCCAACTTCATCACCGAAGACACCCAGGTGATTGCGGCCGAAGCACAGGCCGCACTGATCGGCGCGACGCGGGAACTCGCCACCGAGGCGACGCGTTACGAGTCGCCGGATCTCTCCCCGGTCCTCCAGCGGAAGCTCCACCTCCTCAAGATCTCGCTGCCTCTCGCCGCCCCCGACGACCTGCGGCTCCAGGCCGAGCTCTCGGAGATCCTGGCGGAAATGGAGAGTACCTACGGCCGTGGCAAGTACTGCCGCGCAGACGGCGAGTGCCTCGACCTCACGCGGATGGGATTGATCTTCGCGGAGAGCCGCGATCCAGAGGAGCTTCTGGACTTGTGGCAGGGCTGGCGAACCGTTTCACCACCGATGCGTCCGTCGTACCAGCGCTTCGTCGAGATCGCGAACGCCGGCGCCGCCGACCTCGGATTCGCCGACCTCGGCGAGCTCTGGCGGTCGGCCTACGACATGCCACCGGACGCATTCGCCGCCGAGGTCGAGCGGCTGTGGACCCAGGTCCGCCCGCTGTACCGAGCGCTGCACTGCCATGTGCGCGCGCGCCTCGCGGAGTACTACGGCGAAGCGCTCGTCCCAACCGGGCAGCCGATTCCAGCCCACCTCCTCGGCAACATGTGGAGCCAGACCTGGGGCAACGTCTACGAACTCGTGGGCCCCGAAGACGCCGACCCGGGCTTCGATCTCAGCGAACTCCTCGAGGCGAAGGGCATCGACGATCAGGAAATGGTCCGGTATGGCGAGCGATTCTTCAGCTCCCTCGGCTTCGCCCCGCTGCCCGACACCTTCTGGAGGCGCTCGCTGTTCTTGAAGCCGAGGGACCGCGAAGTGGTGTGCCACGCGAGCGCGTGGAACCTCGACGGTCGGGACGATCTGCGCATCAAGATGTGCATCCAGATCAACGACGAGGACTTCTCTACGGTCCACCACGAGCTCGGTCACAACTACTACCAGCGCGCGTACAACGCGCAGTCGCCGCTCTTCCAGGGCAGCGCCCACGACGGCTTCCACGAGGGCATCGGCGACACCATCGCGTTGTCGATCACGCCGGAGTACCTGCGCGACATCGGCCTGCTCGACGAGGTCCCCCCTCCCGATCGCGATCTCGGCCTGCTGCTCCGCATGGCGCTCGACAAAGTCGCTTTCCTGCCGTTCGGCCTGTTGGTCGACCAGTGGCGCTGGCAAGTCTTCTCAGGAGACGTCGAACCGGGCGCGTACAACGCCGGGTGGTGGCAGCTCCGCGAGCGCTACCAGGGCGTGCGTTCGCCGGTACCGCGCAGCGAGGCCGATTTCGATCCGGGCGCAAAGTATCACGTGCCCGCGAACGTTCCGTACACGCGGTACTTCCTGTCGTACATCTTGCAGTTCCAGTTTCATCGCGCGCTGTGCGAAGCCGCGGGGGTGAAAGGTCCTCTGCATCGCTGCTCCATCTACGGCAGTGCGGCTGCCGGTGAGCGACTCGCGCAGATGCTCGAGATGGGCCTCTCGCGACCCTGGCCCGACGCGCTCGAGACGCTCACGGGTCAACGCGCGATGGATGCCACGGCGATCATCGACTACTTCGAGCCGCTGATGGTTTGGCTCGCCGAGCAGAATCGAGACCGCAGCTGCGGTTGGTAGGCGGAGGCGCGGCGTCGGAGGAAAGCCGCTCCGAGACCGACCGCGAGGCGTCGAGTACTCCGTGCCTGGGAGGGAGCGCGAGCGTGTCCTGGGACCCGCCTTCGAGACGAGGAGGGTCGACTCATCGATTCTCGAGATCGCCCAGTCGCATCACCGAGTCCTGTGCTGCCGAAGCGACGTGCTCACCGTCGCGCCGGTACACCGCCCCGCGCGTGAAGCCGCGGCCGGCCGACGCTCGGGGGCTCTCCGTCACCCAGAGAAGCCACTCGTCGGCCCTGGCGTCGGCGTGGAACCACAGCGCGTGATCGAGACTCGACATCATCACAGATCCGAGTGACGTACCGGCCCCGTGCGCGCGGATCGCGCTGTCGTTGAACGACATGTCCGTCGCGTAGGCGATCAGCGCGCGGTGGAGATCCGGATCATCGGACAACTTCGAAGGCGCGCGAAACCACGCGACCGCCGGCTCGCGACCGACGTCGCCGCCGTGGGAGTACGGGACCACCGCGTAGCGCATGTCGATGGCTCGTGGCCTCCCCGCCCAGCCACGCGCGTACTCGGGCATTCTCTCACCGCGCTCGGCGACCAGTTCCTCGAGGGTCGGGAGCGACTCGGGATCGGGGGCGTCGGGCATGTCGCGCTGGTGCTCGTAACCCCGCTCGGGCTTCTGAAACGAGGCGATCATGTGGAAGATCTCGTCGGAGCCCTGGAGCGCCACGACCTGGCGGGTGGCGAACGATCGCCCCTCGCGCGAGCGATCCACCCGGTAGATGACCGGCCGCGACGGATCGCCGACGCGCAGGAAATAGCCGTGCAGGGAGTGCGCGGCGCGCCCCTCGACGCTGCGCTGCGCGGCGACGAGCGCCTGGGCGACGGCCTGCCCGCCGAAGATCCGCCCGTGGCGATCGCCCTCGCTCTTCCCGCGGTAGAGGTCGGTGTCGAGCTGCTCGAGATCGAGACACTCGAGAAGGGTTTCGAGGAGAGCTTCCATGGCGAGGAGTTAGTACACCCCCGGATCTCGGAACGCGATGAATCCACTCAAAATCCGGCGTCTTGGAGACGCCTGGGCGTCGCGAGATCTACGGCGAGCTTGGCGGCACGGCGACGCGTCTAAAAATAGACCGATAAGCGATTGGAAACACGAGATCTTCCAGCCCAGACCCGGGCGGGTTGCCCCTCCCGGCCCGCCTTGATTCCCGAGGATGCCGTCGTTACTTCGGCTCGGGCGGCGTCACGCCCTCGAGGTACGGATAGGGTTTCTTCATGAGGCCCACGGGCTGCATCTTGTCGCCCATCACGCGGCGGAAGTGCTTTGCGAGGTCATCCGCCGTCCAGCCACCCACCTGGAACACGCCCGTGCCGTAGCGCGGCTGCTCGACCATCACGACGCGCTCGCCGCCGGTTCCGAACAGCTGGCCGGTGATCCAGTTGGCCTCATCGCTGCAGAGGTACGCGACGAAGTGACCGTTGAGCGTGGGATCGACGAAGGGCGCTTCGACGACCTTGCCGTCGGCGCCCTTGTAGGTGGCCGACATCCGCGTGCTGCCGGACGGGCTGATGGCGTTGACGCGAATCCCCAGGCGCGCCAGCTCGAGCGCCCAGGTGTACGTCATGGACGCGATCGCGCCCTTGGCACCCGCGTAGTTCGTCTGCCCGAAGTTCCCGTAATGGGCGGCCGAGACCGTGTTCACGATGGAGCCGCCACTGCCCTGCTCGCGCATCCGCAGCGCGGCCTCCTGGGCGCACATGAAGGTGCCCTTCGCGTGGATGCGAAAGACGTCGTCGAACTCCGCGTCGCTCATCTTGAGGAACGTGCGGTCGCGCACGATACCGGCGTTGTTCACGCACGCATCGATGCGGCCGAACGCGTCCATGCACTGCTCGACGAGCTCCTTCGCCCCGTCCCGCGTGCCGATGTCGGCCGTGTTGGCGACCGCCTTGCCGCCCTCCTTTTCGATCTCCTCGACGACGGTCTTCCCCTCGTCGGGATCGACATCGTTCACGACCACCGAAGCGCCGTACTCCGCGAGGCGCAAACAGTGCCCGCGACCGATCCCGCGGCCACCGCCGGTGACCACTGCTGCCTTTCCGTCGAGAATGCCCATCTTGCGTTTTCTCCCGATCCAACCGTTCCGGTCGGGGGCGCATTCTCCGGCCGAGCGGCATCGATGTCAAGCCAACCCAAGCGCGCAGGTGTGCGGGCGGACTCCCAAGCGCGCCTATAATGCCGACATGAAGATCGGTATCACGATTCACGCGACCGACCTGTCGATGACCACGATCGACGTCGCGCGCGCGGCCGAAGAGCGCGGCTTCCATTCTCTATACATCCCCGAGCACACCCACATCCCGACGAGCCGTCGCACCCCGGCGCCCACCGGGACACCCGAGCTGGGCCGCGAATACCTGCGCTCGCCCGATCCCTACATCGAGCTCGCCGCCGCGGCCGCCGTCACCGAGAGGATCCTGCTCGGGACGGGGATCGGTCTGCCCGCCCAGCACGATCCGATCACTTTCGCGAAGCAGCTCTCGACCCTCGACCGCGTATCCGCTGGGCGTCTCGTCCTGGGAATCGGCTTCGGCTGGAACCACGAGGAGATGGAGAACCACGGCGTCGTGGTCAAGACGCGTCGTGAGCAGGTGCGCGAGACCCTGCTCGCGATGCGCGAGCTCTGGACGAAGGATGTCGCCGAGTACCACGGCGAGTTCGTGGACTTCGAGCCCAGCTGGCAGTGGCCAAAGCCCGTGCAGCGCAACGGCCCGCGCGTCCTGATCGGCGGGGCTCCCGGCCCGAAGTTGTTCTCCCAGATCGCCGAGTACGGCGACGGCTGGATGCCGATTGGCGGCGCGGGAATGGCGAAGGCCCTCGGACGGCTGCACACCGCGCTCGAGGAACGCGGGCGGGACCCTTCCGAGATTCACATCGTTCCGTTCGGCGTGCACCCGGATCGCGGAAAACTCGACTACTACGAGTCGCTCGGCGTCACCGAGACGGTCCTGCGGATTCCGAGCGCGCCAGCGGACGAGGTGCTTCCGGTTTTGGATGAATACGCGGGGTTTCTGCGTTGAGCTGGAGACTCGACCCTTCGGCCGAGTCTCCCTTCAGACGACCGCTGGCGCTGTCTTAAACCAGTTCGAAGCCGTAGAGATTTGCGCAGTTCTCCGCCGTGATCTTGCGCCGATCCGACTCGGGCAATCCGCCCAGGGCCTCGTCCACCGCGTCTACCGATCGCGGGAACGTGCTGTCGGGATGCGGGTAGTCGGAGGCCCACATGAAGTGGTCCGCGCCGAGCAGCGGAATCAGCTTTTCACCGAGGGACTCCTCCTCGAACGTCGCGTACACCTGCCGCTTGAAGATCTCGCTCGGTGGCACCGACAGGGAGACGTCGATCTTGTCGCGGTACCCCTTCCACTCGAGATCCATGCGCGCGACGAAGTACGGGATCCAGCCGATGCCCGACTCGGCGAGCACGAGGCGCATACCCGGGTGTCGATCGAGGGCGCCGGAGAAGACCATGGTGGCGAGGCCCTCGTCGAGCTGCATCGGTGCGACGGTCGCGAAGGCCGCAGACTTCCAGCTCCCGGGCTGCCACGTGAGACTCGACGCCCCGCCCTTCAGGTGAAAACTGATGGGCAGCTGCGTGTCGGCCGCCGCGGCCCACAGGAGGTCCCACGCCGGGTCACCGAGGTCCATGTCGAAGATGTCGAGGATGGCGCCGCGGTGTCCCGCCCTGGCGGCGCGTTCGAGTTCCTTGGCGGCAGCCGCCGGCTCGTGTCCGGGAAGGAACGCGAGGATGCACAGGCGCTGGGGGGCGACCTGGTTGAAATCGATCGCCCAGTCGTTCCAGGCGCCGAGACACGCCGCCTTGAGGTCTGCATCGTCGATGGGCATCCCGAGGGCGTGGGGTCCGTAGATGACCGAGACCTGGAGGTGGTCGCGGTCCATGTCCTCGAGGCGGCGCTTGGGATCGCTCGCGCGCGACCCGTCGGGATCGTCGATTCCCGCGCGCGCGATGGCGCTGTAGGTCGGGTTGCTGCCGCTCGTTCCGATCACACGATCGTCGGCCACCCAGACGCGCGCACCGTCGCGTTCGACCACGCGGGGACCGCGTTCGCGCAGGTTCGCGGGAAGTCGCGTCTCGAACAGGTCCGGCGGGACTGCCCCGAAGTCGAGGTGATCGTCGCACGAGTAGAGAAGCGGGATCGTTGCCATGGGACCTCCAGCTGCGCGGCCTTGCACCGGCCTGCACCAGCATGCACGGATCGCCGCGGCGTGTCACCAAGGCCAGCGTCGGCCAACCGCTCTCGCTTATTTTGGCGCGAATCGCTGGCCGCCATCGAGGCGGATCGTCGATGCGTTGAGCATCGGGTTCTCGACGATGGCCACCGCCAGCCTCGCGTACTCTTCGGGGCGCCCCATTCGCTTCGGAAATGCCGCGTCCTTCGTGAGCGCAGCCGCCATCTCGGGCGGTGCCAGCTTCGTGAGCCCTGTCTCGAACAGGCTCGGCGCAATCGCGGTGACGCGGATGCCCAGGCTTCCGAGGTCGCGGGCGGCGGTGAAGGTCATGGCCGCGATACCGGCCTTTGCCGACGCGTAGGCGACCTGACCGATCTGCCCCTCGAAGGCCGCGATCGACGCCGTGCTGATCACGACACCGCGCTCGCCGTCGTCGTCCGCCTCGTTCTTCGCCATCTGCTCGGCGCAGAGGCGCAGAAAGTCGAACGAGCCGATGAGATTGAGCTCGATGACGCCGCGGAAGTCGTCGAGGGGGTGCGGGCCGTCCCTCGACAACGTGCGCTTCGCGATGCCGCCACCGGCCGTGTTGATGCCAATCTGGATGGAGCCGAAGGCCTCGACGGCCTTGTCGATACCGGCGGACACGGTGCTGCTGTCGCGGATGTCGATGGGCGCGAAGATCGCGCCACCGCCGATCTCGGCCGCGACCTTCTCGCCGTCGGACGCGGCGAGGTCGAGGATCGCCACGCGGGCGCCGCGTTCGGCCAGGGCTTCGGCGCTGGCGCGCGCCATTCCAGAGGCACCACCGGCAACGACGGCTCCGGTACCTTCGATCTTCATGGGGACTCCTTGGGAGAGAGGGGGGATCGAACGCCGCGGAGCCTACGCGCCCTGCCCGGCGCGCGCCACGGCCGGTTCGCCAAGACTCTTGGCCACGACCGTTGACGCGACGGCGCCGCGGCGGGCATCGTGTTCGTACCAAACACGGGGGATCCCATGCCGAAGCTCGAGACGCTGATCGACACCGAACGCAGCGCCGTCCTCACCATGGAGATTCAGCGGGGCGTCGTCGGAGACCTCGCGAGCATCCCGGCGTTGCAGAAAACCGTCGCGGAGTCGGGCATCATCCCGAACACGGCGAAGCTGCTCGCGGCCGCGCGTGCGCGCGGCGTCCGCGTCGTGCACTGCACCGCGGCGTTCCGGCGCGACCGAGCGGGCTCGTTCCACAACGTCCCAATGGTCAACGCGCTCCTCGCGAACCCCGACTACCTCGTGAGCGGATCGGCCGAGGCAGAGCTGGTCCCGGAGCTCGGCCCCGAGCC
>SPKZ01011107.1_pt1 | contig 15633 bp, 14 predicted proteins | sample 2456571 | NCBI WGS metagenome assembly SPKZ01 (sample SAMN11192286, study PRJNA482655) | marine metagenome | biome: ENVO:00000447; feature: ENVO:00000244|ENVO:00000211|ENVO:00000569|ENVO:00002023; material: ENVO:00002151; isolation source: ocean water from marine abyssalpelagic zone ...
AAGCGCTCGAGGATGCCGGGCCCACCGCCGATATGATCCGGATGCACGTGGGTGAGCACCAGTTCTCCCAGGGCGTCGCTGCCGCGCTCGGAGAGCGCGCGTTCGAGCACGGGCAGGTACGCGTCGCGGCCGTCCCCGGTATCGAGCAGCAAGGGCCGTGAGCCGGTCCCGATCAGGTAGGTGTTGGTTCCCGGACCGGTGAATGGTCCCGGGTTCTGACCCCGCACGACCCAGACCCGATCCGACCACTGCTCGATGTCGGGGAGTTCCATTCCCTGCATGGAGTCCATGCAGCGAGTGTAGCTCCTTCCGTCGCGCAGGTATGAAGGGGTGGCTGCCTAAGGGGTCGGCAGTGGCGCCTGGCGGTCAGCGCCGGCTCCGTTCAGCCCGCGGCCCTCGCGCGTTCGAAGCTGGAGACCGAGAAGTTCACGTCTAGGCGGGGCGGTCCCTTCTTGGCGAACCTGCCCACGAGGGCGGGGCGCCGGATCCGGACCGACCGGATGATGAGGTGGCGGTCCGTATTCTCGATCTGGTAGAGGAAGTCGACCATCTGCGTGAGCGTGACTCCCTTGAGCGAGACCTCGACCCGTGTCTCGGGGAAGAGTGCGTTCCCGGAGGGCTTCTTCGGTTTGATCGACTCGAGCTGGTTCTTCACCTTGGTAGAGGCGGCCAGACCTTCGAGCAGATTGAAGAGGTTGGTCTCTTCGGCCACGCGGATCCGTTCTTCGACCCGGGTGAGTTCTCCTTGTAAGCGTCGCACGTCGCCCGCGAGCCGGGTGGCGCGGACGAGGTCCGTCTGGAGTTGCGCGACCTCGCCCTCCGTGCGCGTGACCCAATCCTGGAGAGGCCCGATCACGCTGAGCTGGAAGATGGCCGCGACCAGCAGCGTGCCTGCACCGCCGAGCAGCCAGCGCTCTCGTTCGGTGCGCTGACGCCACAGGATCTGAATCCGTAGCAGTAGGGTCTTCATCGTGGATTCCCGAGTGAGAAAGTGAGGCTGAAGTTCTTGCCCCCCGTCCGCGGATTGGTGATGACGTCGGAAACCCGGACCTCCGAGAATTCTGCAGAGGCGAGCAGTTCCTCGCGCAAGCGCCCCACGGTCTCGAAGTTGCGGGCAGAACCGCGCGCCTGGACCGACCGCCGCTCGATTCGGAGCTCCGAAAGCCACAGATCGAGCTTCTCGGGGACACGCGCAGAGATTTCGAGCAGTACGCCGAGGGAGGAGAGGCCGCTGTCCGTGACCCCGAGGTGGTCCGCGAGATCGATCATCTCTCCCGCCTGCGTCTCCATGGCTCCGAGCGGGTCCTCCACGGGCGAAGTGCCGGCAAAGGTCTGCGCCCGAAGCGCATGCAACTGCTCAGTGAGCCGACCCACCTGGCCGGCGCGCACGCTGGCGTGGGCTACGAGCCCTCCGACCCAGAGTACGAGCACCAGTACGGCTAGGCCGGCCGCGATTCGGATCTTTCCGCGGAGTTGCGAAAGATCCGGACGGTAGCTGAATTCGTCCGAGCGCAGGTTCAGGGTCGTCGAGCGCGTGGGGCGGGGTCCGCGCAACGCGAGCGCGGCGGCCGTGGCGAAGTCGGCGGCCCCGACGCTCGCCAGCAGGGAACGGCCGCCCGGTCCCGGTGGGACCGAGAGCGTCCTGCAGTCCAGACCCGTCTGTTCGGAAAGCGCCGCTTCAATCTCCGGAAGATGGCTCGAGCCACCGGTGAGCACGGCGGCTGCGCTGTTCGATTCTCCCTGAATGCCCGAGACCGTCCGCCGGATCTCGCGTGCGAGTGCGTTGAAGACATCGGCTGCGGCGCTGGGATTGGAGCCAGAAGAGGAGTCGAAGATCCCGCTCTCGTGCTTGATGACTTCGGCCTCGGTGTTCGAGATTCCACGCTCGCCTGCGATTGCCGCAGTAAAGTGTCGGCCCGCAATCGGGATCGAGCGCACCGCCGTGGGCTGGGCGCCCCGGAGCCGTACGAGAACGGTGCTCGAGTGCCCGAGGTCGATCCACCAGCCGGCTTCCTCCTCCCGGCGCAGAAAGCCGACCAGGTTCGCCAGGGCGGCGCCCTCGATATCCAGGAGTCGAGGTTCAGCATGTGCGGAGCGGAGGCACTCGAGGGCGCGTCTCACCTCGTCGCGCGGTGCCAGGATACTCAGGACCTCTGTCTCACCCGACGGCAACAGGATGCACTGCTCAGTGCGAGCCAGTTGGCTCAGAGGCAGGAGAAGGTCGTCCTCGAGTTCGAAAGGAACGGCCTGGAGAACCCGTCTCTGGTCGGCGAAGGGGAAGCGCAGGCGCCGTTCGGTGACGTGGCTGCAGGGGAGGGCCGCAACCACGAAATCGAGGGGCAGGCGGCGCTCCTCCAGAAACTCGGCGACGGCCTGGTAGCGCTCCTCGTCCGAACTCGATTCCGGAAGCTGCTGCGACTCGAAACGCACCAGCGAGCACCCCCGGATCTCCTGCCGCAGTTCGCAGGCCTTGACCGACCAGGATCCGATATCGAGGCCGAGGATCGAACGTCCCAGCATCAGAGCACCCGATGAGAGAGGAACTTGTAGTCCGCGAGGTCTCTTCTATGGAGCATCGTCTCAGTCCGTACCAGCGCATCCCGGACGCGCGCGTCTATGCGTACGCGGAAGATCAGGCTGCTGAATCGGAGGTTCGGAAACACGCTCTGTCCTGCCATTCCGAGCGCCGCCTGGAAGCCCGTGCAGTCTTCGGACTCCAGTTCGCAGAAGATCTTGCCTTCATCGCGGGCGCGCATGATCTCGAAGACGTCGCGACCGTCGATCAGGCGTTTCTTGCCGGTCGGAGCACCGTAGAAGATGGTCGAAAGAATGTGCGGCGGAGCGGTATTCGGGTTGACTCCGGTCTTGTCGCTGGGCCCCCCGGCCCAGATCCACGGGAGCGTACCGAAGTAGGCCTCGAATTCGCTCATCAGTGCCGGATCCATGCCCGGGACATCGCTCAATTGCTGCAGGCTGAAGATGAGGAAGTTTCGGGGTGAGCGGGAGTTGCCCTTTTCCGCGTAGTAAGCCGCTTCATCTTCTCCCCTGCGGGTTTTCTTATCCACGTCGATCCAGTCGAGGATTCCTTCAGCGACCAGCTCGGCTTCGTAGAACTTTTCTTCGTCCCTTCCGGGCATCTCGTCGATGATCTTCTGGATGACGGCCGTGAGGAACGCCGCCGAGTCCGGCCGGCGCTTCCCCGGGCTCTGGATCAGTTGATTCAGGGCGATCCAGCTTCCCGAATCGCTGATCATGATTCGAAGTTCAGAGTCCTCTTCGGGGAGGATGGGATCCAGGGAAAGGATCCGCCAGTCGTCCATCCAGGTTTCGCGCCCTTTGAGCGCTGATTGGGATTTTCGCTCGCCATCTTCCGCAAGCACCCGGACGGCGACCGCGAGGCCGGAGCGCGCGAGCAACTCGGCTCTGACGCGGTCCGCCCGTTGCCTCAGGCTCAATACGTCCAGCGTCGTCGCGGCCGTAAACGCGTAGACCGAGCCGACGGTGGCGACGAGGATCACCAGCACGAGCAGGAGTACGACTCCTTCCTGTTGTCCGGTACGACTCAATGACACTCGTCCTCGTATTCCACGTGCTTCTTCAACAGTTCGGCCAGTGGCCCCTCGGGGTTGAAGCAGTCGTCCGCGCGAACCTCAGCCTCGTGTGCGACGAGGTCCTGAATTCTCGGGTCCGCCTCGGCCAGAGACTCCTGAAAGTAATCGACACACTCGGACACCGTCGTCATGCACTCCTCATCTGGATTCTCCGCGTCCGCATTCGGGTCGTTCGCGTCTTCCAGAACATCCTGGCCCCGAGTGAGCAGGTGTTTCACGCTCGAGAGGCGGATCGTGCGGCTGGCTTCGGGGCCGACGACGGGCTCCCCATTTGCGTCTTTCTGCCAGAGCCCCAGCGAGACCTGAATCTTGTCGGGAACCCGGTCGAGCAACTCGATCTGCGTGGAATCCCAGCCCTCGAGCCAGTGGTCGCTCTCCGAGTCGTGGAAGGAGAGGCTGAACGCTTCGATGTCGTCGAGTATGGGCACCGAGTCCGCGAGCAGAATCTGTTTCGACTCGCCGCGGGGCAGCCGTTCCTCGAAGCGGTACAGGCCGAGCTGGCCCTCCTCGTTCGAGTGCACGCCGTAGGTCACCACCCGAAGCCCGACCGTGGACGGACTTCCGGCGGTACGCGCCGGGGCGGAGGTGATGAACTTGATCGCGTCCGTGTCCCCTTCGTAGCCGTCCACGCCCCGAAACAGCCACGGGTGATCGTCGGGGCCGGCCCCCGGAGGGCGCGCGAAGAGCATGGTGGAGGTGAGTTCGCGTTCCAGGCGGTCCAGGAAGACTCCGGCCGCTCTCTGCCGGTGGAGCCCGGCGCCCATCCGTGCCGTGAACCGGTGGATGTCCCGGAACGCGCGCACGGCGGCCGCGACGAGGAGCGCCGTGATGGTCACGGCCACCAGAATTTCGATCAGCGTGAATCCGGCCCGACGGCGAACACTCACGAGAGCGGGCTCACCACGAACAAGAGGAACGGCAGGGTGCGCTCCGGATCGGTTTCCACAGGGTAGACGCGCAGCAGGACGCGCAGAATGGGAGTCGCCTGTCCGAACTGCCGTCTCTGTTCGAAGACCGAGGCGGGCAGCCCTCTTCGCTCCGCGAGTTCGGGCGGGAGTGGAATGGCAAAGGGCTCGACCTCGAGGATCCAGGCGAAATGCTCCAATGGGGCGTCAAACGTCCCCTCGCTCCGACCCAGTTCGGGAGGTTCCCCGTCCAGCGCCAGGTCCTCGATTTCGCGGAGCCGATTCTCGGCGAGGTCGCTCGCCTCGACTTCGACCCGCGCACCTGCCAGGGCCCGGGTCGTCCTGGTCAGGATCTGCATCAGTCCACCCATGACGAGCGCGAAGACGAAGGTTGCGATGAGGATCTCCACGAGCGTGAAGCCCTCGCGCGGTCCGGGGTCGCGGCCCGGTGCTGAGGAGGGGCTCACGGGTTCAACTCGATCGTGCGGATCTCGGAAGTGAACGGTTGCAGCTGCAGCGACATGGCGCGGCCCCCTTCTCCCATCAGGAGCAGTTCGGCGGGATCGGCGGCTCCATCCGGAGCAAACAGGATCCCCACGTCACCTTCATCGAACTCGTCTTCGCCGATCCAGACCTTCTCGATCCGGATCGTCTCCTGATCGAGCGCCCTCCACTCGCCGATCTTCGCCGGAACCGGCAGGAACTCTTCTGTCGGACGAGGCCTGGCGGTGTCGAGGAGTCCGGAGTGCGTGGGGACGTCTCGCTCGGCAGTCAGTTGAGTGATTTCCAGGCGTTCCAGATGAAAGAGCTGTGAGTCGAGGTCGACGACCCAGCGGTGGGTCTCGCCGGTCGTGATCGCGCGCTGCGACGCGTACTGGAGTTCGGCGGACAGCTCCCGGGATGCATTCCGGATCTCGTAGGGAAGGATCCCTCCGAGAGGCGGCAGGAAGAGCCGCACGAAGATCGCGATCAGAAAGACCACGACCAGGATCTCGACGAGGGTCAGGCCCTCGCGGCACGAAAATCGCCTCACTCCGGCTCCCGATCAGGGAACTTCCGAATCCCAGTTGACGATGTCGGCATTCTCTCCTTCGCCTCCAGCGATCGAGTCGGGGCCGTAGGACAAGAGATCGAAGCTGAAGCTGTTGTGTTCACCGGGCGTGACGTACTGGTAGGTGACGCCCCAGGGATCGACGATTCCGTCAGTCCGAACGTAGCCACCCGGTGGATAGTTCCGAGGGAGCGGTTCGGAGCTGGGCTCTCTGACCAGGGCTTCGAGTCCCTGGTTCTGGGAGGGATAACGGCCGTTGTCCAGGCGGTACATCTCGAGCGCCTGCTCGAGTTGACGCAACTGCGTCGCTGCGAGCGTGACCTGGGCTTCCTGGGCACGCCCGATGAAGCGGCTGGCGATCACCGACATCAGCAGCCCGATGATCATGACCACAACGAGGATTTCGAGTAGCGTGAAGCCCGCATTACGGTTTCGCTTCATCTCATACTCCTGTAAAGCCGCTCAGAGAGCGGAGGTAAGGTTCATCAGAGGCAACAAGGTCGAGAGCACGATCAGAACCACGACGCTCGCAACCAGAAGCAGCAGTAGCGGCCCCATCAGCGTCGTGAGCCGATTCAGAGAATTCTCGACCAGTTCGTCATAGGTTTCGGCGATCTTGGAGAGCATCTCGCCGAGTTCACCCGTAGCTTCTCCGACCGAGATCATGTGGGTCACCATGGGTGGGAACTCTCCGCTCTGCCGAAGCGGTCCAGCAATCGAGGTGCCTCGGGTGATCGCGTCCCGCGCCTGCTCGACCGCGGCGGCGATCACCGCATTTCCAGCAATGGACTTTGCGATGTCGAGCGCCCGAACGATCGACACGCCTCCGTCCAGCAGCGTCGAGAGGGTCCGCGAGAATCGCGAGAGTGCGATGTAGCGCACCGAACGGCCGAGAACCGGGATCCGCAGACGGAATCGATCCCAGAGCTGCCGCCCGCGCGGAAGCTGGATCAAGCGGTGAAAAAGCAGGAACAGCGCGCCTAAGCTAACCGCGAGCACGGTCCACCAGTCCACGAGGAATTCCGAGATGGAGATCACGATGACCGTGAGCAGCGGGAGTGGCTGGTTCATATCGATCAAAAGCTGCGTGATGTTCGGGATCACGAATACCAGGAGTACGCCCGACACGATCGCACTGGCCACCAGCATCAGGAGCGGGTACGTCATCGCGCCGATCACTTTGTTGCGGAGCTGCATGCGGTTTTCGATGTAGTCGCCGAGACGGTGGAGGACCAGTTCCAGCGCTCCCGAGGATTCTCCGGCCTGGACCATCGAGGTGTAGAGGCCGTCGAAGACGCGCGGGTACTGCTCGAACGCATCCGCGAGGGCGCTTCCCTCGTTCACGCTGTCGCGAACCCGGCCCACGATGGCCTTGAGACGCTCGCTCTCGATCTGCTCGGTGAGCGCCGACAGCGACTCCACCAGCGGTACGCCCGCTCCGAGCAGGGTCGCGAGCTGGTTCGAGAAGAGCACCAGGTCCAGGTCCGATACGCGGCGCAGTTCCGGTAGCTGCAGCCGGGAGAGGAGGTCGGCGGATGCCGAACGCGTGCGGGCCTCTCCGATCTCGGTGGGGAAGATCCCATCGCTACGGAGCCTGGCCCGCGCAGCGCTCGAACTCTCGGCTTCCAGGGTTCCGCGCGTGCTCTGATTGCCGGCGGTGACTCCCTTGTAGGCGTAAACGGGCATCGAGTTAGGATGCGTCGGGCTCGGATACGACCGTGGTTTCCTCGCTCACCCGCAGGATCTCCTCGACAGTCGTCTCTCCGGCCAGCACCTTTGCAGCGCCGTCTTCTCGCATCGTGCGCATGCCCCCGCGCACCGCCTGCTCGCCGATGGTCTTCGAGTCGATGCCCCGTGTCACCAGCGGCCGGATTAAATCGTCCATCTCGAGAATCTCGAAGATGGCGGTCCGGCCTCGATAGCCCTTGTGGTTGCAGCTGTCGCAGCCGACCGCGCGGTAGATCGGCTGGGTCGCCAGCGCTTCGGGAGCGACCCCGAGTTCCCGGAGTTCGGAGGCGTCAGGCGTGTGTGGCTCGCGGCAGTGCTTGCAGAGCCTGCGGACCAGCCGCTGGGCCAGCGAGGCCGAGAGCGAGGAGGCGATCAGGAAAGGTTCGACGCCCATGTCGATCAGACGCGTGACCGCGCCCGCGGCATCATTGGTGTGAATGGTCGAAAAGACCAGGTGACCGGTCAGGCTGGCCTGAATCGCGATCTCGGCGGTCTCCAGGTCGCGGATCTCGCCCACCAGGATGACGTTCGGATCCTGGCGCAGGAAGGAACGCAGCCCCGACGCGAACGTGAGTCCAATCTGCGGACGCACCTCGATCTGGGCGATGCCGTCGAGCCGAATCTCGACCGGTTCTTCGATCGTCAGGATGTTCTTTTCCCGCGAGTTGATGTCGCTCAGCGCCGCGTAGAGCGTGGTGGTCTTGCCCGAGCCAGTGGGGCCGGTGACCAGCACGATCCCGTTGCTGCGGCGGATCAGGCGGCGCAGGGTCTTTTGGTGTGCCTCGGCCATACCGATCCGGTCGATGCGCAACAGTTCCTGGCTGCGAGGAAGCAGCCGCAGGACCAGCCGCTCGCCGTACTGGGTCGGGATCGAAGACAGGCGTACGTCGTAATCGCGGCCCGCGATCTTGAGCACGATCCGGCCATCCTGGGGGAGCCGCTTCTCGGCGATGTCGAGCCCGCCCATGATCTTGACCCGCGATGCAACCGCCTGTTGCATCTCCTTCGGCAGCGGCCGGACGGGTTCGTAGAGCATGTCGTCGGTGCGGAAACGCACCACCAGTGCGCGTTCGTGCGGTTCGATGTGAATGTCGCTCGCGCGTTCCTTGACGGCCTGCTGGAGCAGGGAGTTCACCAGACGGATGATGGGGCCCGAGGACTCGTTGACCTCGAGCAGATCTTGCGGCTCGTCGATGATCTCCATCGCCAGTTCGTCGAGATCCTCGGTCGTGAACTCCTCGCGCAGTTCGTCGGCGGAACTGGCGCGGTCGTAGACGCTGTTGATGCAGCTGAGAATCGCGCGCCGGGGGACCAGCACCGGCTCCAGGAGCAGCCCTGGAAAGAGCAGGCGCAGGTCGTCGAGCGGCTCGATCAGCAGCGGATCGGAGAGGGCCAGCTGGAGGCTCGTCTCGTTGCGCGCGAGCAGGATCAGGTGGTGGGTTTTCGCAAATCCGATCGGGAGTTTGCTCGCGAGTTCGGCGTCGACGTCTTCGTGCGAGAGGGATCCCCGAAAGGGCAGCCCGTACACGCGGCCCAGCGCCTCGAGCAGCTCCGGCTCTCGTACGAGTTCGAGCTCGAGCAGTGCCTCGGTCAGGCTCCGGCCCGACTCCGCCTGCGCGGCGCTCGCGCGGTCGAAGTCGGACTCGCTGAGCGGAGTTGCCTCGACCAGGGCACTGCGGAGTTCGCGGGATGCTTCCACGGCGCCTGCCCTAGGGCTCCACCAGGACGCTGGGTGCCATCCCGGTTTCGACCTGCACCTCGCGCGCGGCGCGTTCGGCGTCCTCGAGTTCGACGAAGGGCCCGAGTTGCACGAGGTGGCGAACGCCCGCAGGGCCGGGGCGGGAGTAGAGGGTGCCGTCAAAGCCGCTTGCGATCAGCGACTCGAGCAGCGCCACCGCGGCCGCCGGGTCCTCGAACTCGGCCACCTGAATCACGTAGCGGGCCCCCTCGATGCCGCTGCGGGCCGCCATTTCCGCGAGGCGCTCGCGTTCGCGCGTCAGGCTTTCCTCTCGCAGCTTCGGAAGGTCGCCCACCGGATACCGTCGCTCCAGCGTCTCGATGTTGCGGCGCACCGGGTTCGGATCCTGCGGCAGATCCAGCCCGGCTCGGAGCGCCGCCTGGCGCGCCTGCCTTTCCTTCTCGTCGCGCTGTAGCGACGCGGCGGAAAATTCTCGGAAGCGCTCGCGGTTCTCGATCGTGAGCTGCCTCAGGTCGTCGGGATGGCGCACGATGCGAGGACTCAGCACGACCAGCAGGTTTTGCTTGATGGTCGTGAGTGTCTTGCTCTTGAAGGCCCAACCGAGGATTGGGATGTCGCCCAGGAACGGGACTTTCGAGATGGATTCCAGCTGATTGTCGTCCAGAATCCCGCCGATCATGACGGCCTCGCCGTCTTTCACGAAAACGACGTTGTCTACGGATCGCTTTGCGGTTGATACACCCGCGTTCGTGCCCGCGTTCGTGTTTGCGCTTCTTTGCTCGTTTTGAGGAAGGATCCGACTCACCTCCTGGAAGACCTCGAGGCGAATCATGTCGCCCTCGCTGATCTGCGGCGTGACACGCAGGGTCACGCCGACATCCTGTCGGGAGAAGGTGGTCGAGGTGTTGAAGCCCCCGCTCGTGGTGCCCGTCCCTGATGGCGTCGTCACGCTTCCGGTCGGGATCGGGATGTTCGTGGCAACGACGATCTCGGCGGACTCGTTGTCCGCAGTCAGGATGATCGGAGCCGAGATGATATTGGCGTCAGCGTTTTTGGCGGAGGCGGTGATCAGTCCCTGGATGACCGACTCCCCGTTCACACTGGAATCGCTGAGGATTGCCGTCGTAAGGCTTCCTATTTTGCCGCCGGTCACCGGGAATCCGGCGGGTGCTGAGGTTGCGAGCGACAGCGTCCCGGCCCCGCCGAGGAGGGTGTTGAAGATGAACCCCATGCCGAGTTCGGTATCGTCGTTGACGATCACGTCCATGATCAGCGCCTCGACCATCACCTGGGGTCGCCGCGTGTCGAGCGCCTCGATCACGCCGCGGAGCATGCCGTAGCCCTCGGCGCTGGCCTGGATGATCAGCGAGTTCGTGGGCGCATCGGCGGTGACTTTCATGCCCTCCTCGAGCTCGGCAACGGTCGCGCTCTGCCCCTTGGCTCCGGCCGCGGAGGGCCGGCCCGGGGCTGTCCCCACCAGGCTCGCGAGCGTGGCCGCCATCTCCTCCGCGTCGGCGTTCTGCAGTCGGTGTACGTGGAGCCGGCCGCTGCCCTGGCGCTCGTAGTCGAGCAGCAGGATCAGGTCCTGGATCTGTTGGAGTTGCGCCGCGGTCGCGATCACGATCAGCGAGTTGGTGCGGTCGTCGGTGATGAAGCGCGGCGCTCCGGCCTCGCCGATCACGCCCTGGTTCGCCGCGGCGGCCGCAGCGGCCTGTGCCGCGCGGCGGGCTCGCGCGGGCGTGGTCGCGGCCCGGCCCGGTGGCCCCCCCTTCGGATCTTCGAAGATCTGCTGGAGGTGGCCGGCCATGGTGCCCGCGTCCGCGTACTCCAGCGGAATGATCCGGATCTGCTGCTGGTGGGTCTCGACGTCGATCGCACGGATGATCGAGAGCAGGCGCCGCACATTGGCGGCCGTGTCCGACAGGATCAGGGTGTTGGTCGGGGCGTAGGCCACCATGTTGGCATCCGGCGACATCAGGGGCTGGATCGTGCTCCGGACCAGATCGACTTCCACGAAGTCGAGCGGGATCAGACGGGTCACGTAGAGATCGCGGTTGGGGATCCAGCGGTCCTCGATCCCGTCGAGCGAGCCCGCCTTGGCTTCGCGCGTGGGCATCACCTTGAGGATTCCGCTCGGGCCTTCGACCGTCGTGAAGCCCTTGATGTTGAGCATCGATTCGAACACCCGGTAGGCCTCCTCGAGCCCGACCGCGTGGGGCGAGATCACGGTGACGCGGCCCCGCACGCGCTCGTCGTAGAGGAAGTTCTTGCCCGTGAGCTCGGCGATCACCTGGATCACGTCGGTGATGTCTACGTCTTCGAAGTCGAGCATGATGGTGGGCTCGCCTTCGGGGCCCGGCGGACCCGGCCTGGGCGCGTTCAGCTGAGCCGCCGCCGCACCCGCCCCCAGCAGCAGGATCCAGAACAGAAAGGCCGGTCGCGCGCGCTGCCTCATAGATCCTCCGGACCGAGTTCGATCGTGACCCGTTCTCCGTCCCGGTCCACCTCGACCAGGATTCCGACCGATAGATCTGCGTTGCGCATCTGCTGCAGGGTGCTGGCGGCGTCCGAGAGTTCAACTCCGTTCAACGAGATCAGGACGTCTCCGTTCTGGAAGCCCGCCTTCTCGGCCGAACTCCCCTTGCGGAGGCGCGTGACCGAGTAGGCGCCCGGCGAGTCGTCTCCCCCAGGCAGGCGAACCAGCCGCGCCTGAGAGAGCAGTCCGCCCTGACCGAGGAGCCCCGCGGGCAGGCGCGCCCTAGGAGGGCTTTTCGCCACGGTCGGAACCGCCGGGGCCGGAGCCGGCTTCCGGGCGCGCTTGGCCCGGGCGGCCGCCGCCAGCGAGCCGATCCGCTGTCGCTTCGGCCTGGCCTTGGACGCCGCGGCCTTCGGGTTTTCGGGGGGCACGATTTCCTCGAGCTTGCCCTTGTTCATCACGACCACCCGGCTGCGATCGATCGAGTCCACAGTCGCCCCGAACAGCGGATCGCCCACGCGGACCACCATCTTTTTACCCGACACCTTGCTCTCCAGGATCGCCAGCGACTCGTCGATCTCGTCGGGCGAAGTGGCCGTGCCGACCAGCCGGACGGCGAAGGCACTCTTGCTGATCTTGACCGGGGGCGGCGCTACGGGTGCGGGTTCCGGCGCCGTGTGGAACAGGTCGCGGCTTGTGATGACGCGATAGGCCTCCAGCGTCTGCTCCTCGCGCGCCTGGTTTTCGAGCGGCGGCAGCGCGATGTCGGGGGTGTCGCTCCCTTGGACCAGCGTGCGGCCCATGCCGTAGCCGAGCCAGAGCGCCGCAATCACGAGGCCCACCTGGATCGCGACCAACGCCTGACCTAGCATCCCCGCCCCCCAAACGCTCCCACCCCCTCAGGGTGGCGCAGGGTGACGCGATCCTCAATGATTCCCCGCATTCGGGCCCTGGTTTCCGGCGAGTCTGTCGCCCCGGCCAGCGCCATTCTGAATTTACCCTGCTGCCTTCCCGCTTCGGCAGGCGGGAGCTGCCGGTTTAGGAGCGTGGCGAATTCGCGTGGCACTTTCGAAGGCTCCCTCGACTGAGACCCCGCCCGGGCGGCGGGTATTCGCGGCTCGACGGGCTGGGCGGCGCGCCGCTGGACTCCTGCTCGGGGCCGGGTTGGTGGCCGGGATCGGGCTCGCGGCCGATCCGGAGTTGCGCCACGCGGCACTCCGCCGGCTGCTCTTCGGGGGACCTCTGATCGAGCTACGCTCGCCGCTCGCGGGCTCCCGGCTGGCTCCGGGCGGGATCTACGTCGCTGCAGGGTTCCCGCTCCCGGATCGCAGCCTGGCCGAAACACTGCGCGTAGAGCTGAATGGTCGGCCCGTCACGGCCGAGTTGAGCCGTGGCCGGAGCGGGGTCCTGGGTTCGGTGCGGGGAGGGGTCGAGGGCGAGAACCGGCTCGAAGTCTCCATTTTTGGCCGGGTCTGGTGGGGGACCGTTCACTTCGAGGACCGCGTCGAGGTCGTGTTCAGCGTGGGCCCCAGCTTCTGGCTCGATCGCGCCCGTCGACTTGACAGACCGCGACCCGCGCCTAGCTTGCGAGCCGTTGCGGCGCACCCGTAACTACCCGATTTGACTGGAATTTAGTGGGGAGTCTCAGACATGGCAAAGGTGATAGGAATCGACCTCGGAACCACCAATTCGGTGGTCGCGGTCCTCGAGGGCGGCGAGCCGAAGGTGATCCCGAACGAGGAGGGAGCGCGGACCACGCCCTCGGTGGTGGCGTTTACGAAGGATGGCCAGCGCCTCGTCGGCCAGATTGCGCGGCGCCAGGGAACGACGAACCCGGAGAACACGGTCTTCTCGATCAAGCGCTTCATGGGTCGGAAATTCGACGAAGTGACAGAGGAGATGAGGCTTGTTCCCTACAAGGTGAACCAGGGGCGGAATCAACTGACCGTCGTGGAGTGCCAGGGAAAGGAGTACACGCCGCCCGAGATCTCGGCCATGGTGTTGCAGAAGCTCAAGTCTGCGGCAGAGGCCTATCTGGGCGAAGAGGCGAGCCAGGCGGTGCTCACGGTCCCGGCGTATTTCAACGATGCTCAGCGTCAGGCGACCAAGGATGCCGGCACGATTGCGGGTCTCGAGGTGCTGCGACTGGTCAACGAGCCCACCGCGGCATCTCTCGCGTACTCGCTGGAAGTGAAGACCGACCAGAAGATCGCAGTCTTCGACCTCGGGGGTGGAACCTTCGATATCTCGATTCTCGAGGTCGGTGACAGCACGGTCGAGGTCCGGGCGACCAGCGGGGACACGCACCTGGGCGGTGACGACCTAGACGATCGCGTGATCCGCTACCTGGTGGACGAGTTCAAAAAGGATCAGGGAGTGGACCTGGCCGGCGACCCGATGGCCATGCAGCGTCTCAAGGAAGGTTCCGAGAAGGCCAAGATCGAACTTTCGAGTGTGACCGAGACGGAGATCAACCTGCCCTACATCACGGCCGATCAGGCGGGGCCCAAGCACCTGAACCTGCGTCTCACGCGCGCGAAATTCGAGCAACTCGTCGACGACCTACTGAACCGCGTTCTGGGTCCGTGCCAGCAGGCATGCGCAGACGCCGGACTCGCCCCCGGAGAAATCGAGGAGGTCGTTCTGGTCGGGGGCTCCACGCGGATTCCCCGGGTACAGCAACTGGTTTCCGAGTTCTTCGGCCGGGAGCCGAACCGAGGCGTAAACCCGGATGAGGTCGTGGCCGTCGGTGCCGCGATCCAGGCCGGGGTTCTGTCCGGGGAGGTGAAGGACGTGCTGTTGCTTGACGTCACGCCACTTTCCCTGGGCATCGAGACTCTCGGCGCGGTCGCGACCAAGATCATCGAGCGCAATACCACGGTGCCCACCAAGCGCGCTCAGACCTTTTCGACCGCGGCCGACAACCAACCGCAGGTCGAGATCCACGTGGTTCAGGGCGAGCGTGAAATGGCGGCAGACAATCGCAGCCTCGGCCGGTTCAAGTTGGACGGGATTCCGCCCGCGCCGCGCGGCGTGCCCCAGATTGAGGTGGTCTTCGACATCGATGCGAACGGAATTCTCGCAGTTTCGGCCTCGGACAAGGCGTCGGGCAAGCAGCAGTCGATCCAGATCGAAGGCTCCAGCGGACTCGATAAGGCGGAGATCGACCAGATGGTGGGCCAGGCGGAGACACACGCCGCCGAAGACAAGCTACGGCGGGAACGGATCGACACCCACAACAGCCTGGACAGCATGGCCTACGAAGCCAAGAAGACGCTCGACGAGCACCGCGAGAAGATCCCGGTGGCCGACCTGAACCAGGCAGAGAAGGCGATCGAGAGCGCCCGGTCTTTACTCGAGAAGGAAGATGCTCCGGTAGAGGATCTCAAGCGCGAGGCCGAGCAGCTTCAGGCGGTACTTCACAAGATCAGCCAGGCGCTCTACGAGCAGCAGTCGCAGGCTGACCCGGCTCCGGATGCCGCGACCGGGGGAGGCGACGCGGACGACGTGGTCGACGCAGACTACACCGAGGAGAAATGACGGCGGCCGGGACGCACCCGGCGTCGGACCCTCCGCGATGAACGTGATCAGGGGAAAGATCGCCCGGGAACTGGCCGCGATCGAGGAGCAACTCGATCGCGTGCTCGATCAGTCGCTCGGGCCGGCCTTTCGGGTTGCAGCGCGCGCGGACCGCTTCCGCCCCGCGGTCGACGTCTTTCATGCCGAAGAGGCGGTGATTGTGCGGGTCGATCTGGCCGGTGTTGCCGCCGAGGATGTCCGTCTCGTGGTGGATGGAGAATTCTTGCAGATTTCGGGACGGCGCAGGCCCGGGTACGACGAGCCGCCGCGCCGGCACATCCACATGGAGATCTCCCAGGGAGCTTTCGAGCGCGTGCTCCGCTTGCCGGGGCGCTACGATCCCGACCAGGTCACGACCTCGTTGGACCAGGGATTGCTCACGATCCGTCTCCCCGCGAAGGTCGCGCCGGCCCGCCAAATTCCGGTCGAGTTTCCGGATCGCGGGGAAGGAACCTCCGATGAGTGACCCCGCCGATTCCTCGGGCCTCGAGGATCAGGCGACGGACCTGGATTCGGACTTCGGCACGTCTTATGAAGAGGAGCAACTCCCCGAGAAGCTTCCAGTTCTGCCGCTCCGAAACACC
>SPKZ01018442.1_pt1 | contig 15627 bp, 12 predicted proteins | sample 2456571 | NCBI WGS metagenome assembly SPKZ01 (sample SAMN11192286, study PRJNA482655) | marine metagenome | biome: ENVO:00000447; feature: ENVO:00000244|ENVO:00000211|ENVO:00000569|ENVO:00002023; material: ENVO:00002151; isolation source: ocean water from marine abyssalpelagic zone ...
CCTGCCCCCGCTGACTGCATCACTGCACCGAGTTCTGTTATTGTCTGCGCCCATGAGAATCACCGCCCTATGACGACAATCATCAGCGCCGCAATTACCACCTGGGTTCTCTGGGTGCAGCGCCATGCACGGATGGTACTGGCCACACTGGTGATAGCCAGCGTGGCTGCGGCCGTCGCAGGCACACAACTTTTCAGTCTCAATTCCGATGTGGGAAAACTGATTAAGCCCAGCGACGATACGCGCTGGTATGCCCAGAACGAGGCCCACAAGGCAGCCTTCCCGCAGTTCGAAAACACCGCAGTCATCGTTATTACCGGGCCCGGTTCTGCCGTTAGCCGCGCCAGTGAAGACCTTCTTGCTCGCCTGCGCGCCTCCGACTGGTATCACACTATTGCCGCGCCCGGGTCTGAATCCTTCTTTGAAGAGCACGGCCTCTACTACCTTTCGTTAGACGAGGTAAGCGCGCTGGCAAGCGATGTGCAGGGTCTGATCGACCTGGTCGGGCAGCTTCCCTCTACAGATCTGGCGGGTTACCTCTCGCTGATAACACAGCTGATACAGGCGCAACAGTTCGGCATCGACACTGCTGATGCGGTGGCATTGCTCAGCGACAAACTCAACCAGGCCCTGCTTAACACCAGTGGGCCAGTCGCCTGGTTTCCCGACGCCGACAACACTGCTGATGAGCAACCACGAGATCAGCTGATCATTGTTCAGGGCAGGCAGGAGTTTGGCGCCGAAGCTCCTGCCGAAGCGGTCATTAAGGCCACCCGAGAGTTCATGGCGGCGACAGGGCAACAATACCCCGAGGCGACCCTGCGCCTAACCGGCGAACTTGCAATGGCGGACGAGGAGATTCGCACCGCACTCAGTGGCATTCAGTTTGCCGGACTCATGTCCGTTGTTCTGCTGGCCCTGATACTCTCGATAGGCGTTCGCTCCTGGTCGATTGTGCTGGTAGTGTTTACGCTTCTGGCCTGCGGCGTATCGATGACAACCCTCTTTGCGAGTCTGGCTGTAGGTAGCTTCAACACGCTGTCACTGGTGTTTCTGGTGATGTTCTTCGGTCTAGGCGTCGACTTCGCACTGCACTATGCGCTGCGTATCGAGGAATCACTGGCCAGAGCTGATGAGCAGGCAGAGCCCCTGCGAGCAGCCACAGATGATATTGGCAGCGCCCTGCTGCTGTGCACCCTGACCTCAGGCCTTGCCTTTCTCGCCTTCTTTCCCACGGAATACCGCGGTTTGGCGGAGCTCGGAGTGATTTCCGCCGGCGGCATGGTCATCGCGTTTTTCCTCACCGTAACACTGATTCCCGCCTGGTTCTCGGTAGTCGGCATGCCCTCGCCCTGGCGAGCCGGCGACCGAAAAAAACAGCATTTCGGGCTAGACCAGTTGCAGCCCAATACCGTTCTCATAGGCACGGTTTTCGTGGCAGGCATAGCCGCGTGGTTTGCCAAGGATGCGCGCTTCGATTATAGCGTTCTGGCGATCCGCGACAAAAACTCTGAGGCCATCACGACATTGCTTGAGCTGCAGGAAAAGGCCTTGGCCACCGATTACAGCATTGCCGTTCTGGCGCCGCCAGAATCGCTGGACGAACTGGTGCCACAGTTGCTGGCGCTGCCCTCAGTGGAGCGATTAACCCGCCCCTCGGATATTCTGCCCAAAGATCAGACCGCAAAAGCCGAAGCGCTGTCTGACATCACCGGACTTGATGCGCTGCCAAATGAGGTTGCACCGTTTGAAGCGACCACCACAGCAGAAGCGCTGGAAGCGCTGCTCGCACTGTCAGAGCAGCCAATATCCGACGAGGCCATCACACTACTTGCTGAATTGGACGGTATGGCCTTAGAGCGATTGCAAGGTCGACTGCTACCGCCGCTGTTTGAGTCTTTACAGACAATGAAACCGCGGCTTGAGGCTCAGCCCTTCGACGTAGAAGCATTGCCTGAGAGCGTGAAGAGTCGGCTGATTGCACCGGATGGCCGCTATCGTCTGGAGGCCATCGCCGGAGAGCCACTTAACGATCTGGCCGCCATGGACAGGTTTGTCGGGGAAGTCGAAGCCATCGCACCGAATATCGCTGGAAGAACCGTGGTTGAGCGCGGGGTCGGGCAATCAGTGGTGCGCTCCTTCAACATGGCAGTGACTCTAGCGCTCACCGGTATCGTGGTGATTCTGCTGCTGTACTTTCGCGAGCCGCTCACTCCAGTTTTGGTGCTAATCCCGCTTGGCTTGGCCACCCTTTTTACCTTCGCCATCATCGAGCTCACGGGACTGACGCTTAATATGGCAAACATTTTGGTGATTCCGTTGGTTTTCGGTCTGGGCGTGGATACCGGAATTCACGTGGTGCACCGCTACCATAGCGCACAGAGCGTCACCGACGTATTGCAAAGCAGCACGCCACGCGCGGTGACACTGAGCGCACTCACCACCATTGGCACGTTTTTCTCACTGTCGTTCAGTCCCCACAAAGGTGCGGCCTCGATCGGCCTGATTTTGTCCATCGCCATCAGCTTACTGATGGTCGTGACCTTTATGGTTCTGCCCGCGCTTCTGGCCCGCTTTGAGCCATTGCGACGCAAGCGAGAAAACGCGAAGCCCCTCTAGGGCGCTGCCGGTGGCAACCCGCTTTCGAGTGCAAAAATCTGACGCAGTATGTCGCGCCACTCATCGTACTGCGTATCCAGCGTGCCATTGAGTCTCACAACTCGGTCACCTGCCGCCAGCACCGTTGGCGCGACCTCGTTGTTGAAGCCCCCCGCCAGTTCCAGCAGGTCCTGCTGCTGGATTTTCACCGAGCGGAAGGCACTGTAGGTCTGCATCATCTGGGCATAGGTGCCTCGTCGACCGTGGCTTTCGCGGGACGATGCGCGCACCTGATACTCCCGCTTGTACACGGCCTGCTCGCGCTCATACTGCCGCCAAAGGTGGTATACCGGCCCCATGGTGTTGTACAAATCGACGTACTGCTCATCTACCGTATCAATGAACAAGAACTCCTGATTCTGAATACGCTGAACACGAGCAAGCATGGGATCACCCTCGGCCGGCAGTCGCTGCAGCGAGTACTGGCCTTTGGCATCCTGCGCCAGGTAACCCGAGAAGGCCTCGGGTGACAGCGTCTCGGCGTAACGCAACTCGGTCACGCGGGGCAGTGCATTCACAGTACCTGCTGGCATAGCGCGACCCGCCAGGGCCAGGTCGTTAGCGACGGCGTTGTAAAGATCGATGAACGGATCGTCATCGCCATTGACGGGGAAATCGCTCTCGGTGCTCGCATCACGGTACCGCTTCTCAAGCCAGGTTCGACCGCTGGCATCCGTGGCCAACACATCCAGCACAAGATCCTCTCCATCAGAGTGAACGATGGTCGCCGTCACTGACACAGACGAACTGGAAGATGCATGCGGCACGACACGCACTGCACCCCAGCGATTGCTCTCGGTTAGCACATCGCGCAGCACGACAGATTGGTAGCGCGCCTCGGCGCGGCGAATATCCGGGAAGACATTCAGGCGTCGATGCGTTGACTCGTCCTCGGGTATGCCGGGATCAAACACCACCACAGCAACATCCAAGGACACGGCCGGCACCGGTGAAGCGAAATTCAGTGACACCTTGCCAACCGGTGTTGGCCAATCCGCGGGAATCACCTCCGCAACGTCAGCCTGGGGCTGACTTTGACTTCCGGTACAGGCTGCCAGAAGGGTTATCAACCCAAACGCAATCAGAGTTCGCATCCCTACTCTCCCGGTGGTCGCGTCGTACACACCCGGCCCCGGGACAAGGTCTGCTCGCAGTGGTACCCAGAGGTGGCAGGGTCGTATCGGTTGTAGACCCGTCGCAGGGTAAAGGGCTGGGAGACCCGGTCTGACACCACCGTGGTGTCGATGCCCAGCCGCTCGCCCGAGGGAGCGAGGGACATCACATGCTGAATCGATAGGCCCTCCGGAAGGTAAATTCGAAACACCATTTGCTGACCTGTCCAGCCGCACAATTCCTTGCCCAGCGGGTTCTCTACAGCTTCGGCCTCACCGCGAAAGAATTCGCAGGTCAGGGCAAAGTTGCCCTCGCGCTTCACGTTGATGTCGTTTCGAGACTGGGCAATATCCAACAATTGTGCCTCAGTAATCGCGTCAGCCATTTGTGCCAGTCCCAAAATGGTAGGCCCGGAATTAGTGCCTCCGCCCCCGCCCACGGTAACCGCTGTTCCACGACGCTCACCGCCGTTCTGGGAACGGCGCTCTTGCTGACGTCGTAACTCGCGCAACAGCGCATTAAGCTGGTTCTGGATGTTGTCGCTCTGCCCGTAGTCCAACTCCCAGTTTCCGCTGAAGTCCACCTGTTGGGTATTGCTTGCCTCCAATACCGCCGCTGGCGGTGCGCTGGTACAGGCTGACAACAGACCGCCCAAAAAGACGGTCAGTCCAATAGACTGCCATTTGCTGATCACCATAGACCGGTTCTTACCCCTCGTTATGCCGCCCGGCGCTTAAGCCATACGGTCAGGCCCTGCGCGTTCAGACCCATGTCAGCCACCAATTGTTCCTCACAGGAGGCCAAATCCTGGCCAGGCAGCCTGTCACGCAGCCGATCTAGTGTGTACCTCATGAGTACAGTAGCCAGTCCAGAGGTGTCATTTTCATGTTCTGCTGCAATGCTTGCGTAATCGCTGACCTGTTGCGACAAGGCAGCGTGTGTTGCGGGTGACCAGGGGATGGCACTGTAGTGCGTTAGGTACATACAATCCGGAGACGCGTCGGCCAGCACATCCAAAGAGCCTTGAAAAGCGGCAGGATCAAACTGCGTCGGGCTGGTTGATGGCACGACGAAGGGCCCATCGAGTAGACGCAGTGCCCCGTAACACACACCAAACATATCACCCGTGAACCAGCCACGCGTCTGCGCATCCCATACGCACAGGTGATGGTTGGCGTGACCCGGCGTGTGTCGCGCCACGAGTTCGCGCTCACCAATGATAATGGTCTGCCCATCAGCTAAGGCCGTGGCACGCGATTCCGGAACCGGCAGTATCTCTCCGTAGAGAGACTGAAACAGCGCTTCGCCATACACCGACTTCGCACTGGCGATCAGACGCTCGGGGTGACACAAGTGCTTCAGGGCCTGGGGATGGGCCAGGAGCTCGGCTTCTGGAAACGCTCGCATCATCACACCGGCCCCGCCAGCATGGTCCAGGTGGGCGTGCGTGGGAATCACGTACTTAATTTGCTCGGGCTGAATGCCGCGCGCGCTCATCGCCGCCTGGACGGCGGCTAGCGTATGGGAGGTGCCGGTTTCGATCAGTGCATACTCGTCGCCAGAACGCACCAAGTACACGCAGGCAAGGCCCGAGTCGACGTACTGCGCGTCAATACAGGCGATGTCGCCCGGAAGCTGCTGCACGGCATGCGAAGTCATGTGAATTACCGCAGGAAGTGATACCTCATGCTGGCACGACTGCAGGTAGCGAGCAAGTCGCTGCGCGTATCAGCGCTGTGATATGCCCACGCCCTTGAACGCCGGTATGGCTGCCTGCATCTCTGATTCCAGAGCTGCCACACGGCGCATGCTGTTGCAGGCTTCTTCGCCGAAATCGGCAACCACCTCGGAGGACTGCTCTATCTCCTCGCCCAGTGTCTCCATGCGCTCACCGAAAGCTTCCATACGTTCAATAAACGAGCCTTCACCCGATGTCATGGCGCGGCCCAATTCGCCCATAAGTTCACCCATGGCCTCACCCACCAACGCATCAATCTCGTCACCGAGTTCATCACCGAGTTCGTCATCGTTGTCAGACAAGACATAAACACCGGGCTCCGGCTTGGCCCGGGCTTCAAATTTGAGCCTCGCCTGCTCGATCACCTCATTCATCTTGGTACCGGATTGACTGCCTTCCCCGAAGGCCTCGTCAAAGGCAACCTGCACAGAACCCCCGGCCAATTCCAATGCCCTCGAAACCAGTTCAATGACCTGCGGGACCAGCGCCGAGACCTCACCGGCGTAAGCGCGCGCCAGTTCTCGCTGTTCAGTTTCCAATGCAACAGCCTCGCCGCGAACCTGCAGATCGCCCGCCTGGTTGATGGTGAACAGCGGTGCCTCGCCCTCTGTGACCTCGACGATTTCGCTGCTAACGCGCACGTTGTGACTAATATCGATATCGCATTGGAACTCATCCGCTGCAGCAAATGCAGAGGGCGTCAGCGCTAGAAGGCCTGCAAATACAGTGGATTTCAGTCTAAACCGCATGGTGGATTCCTCATCAATATGCTCTAGGTGTTATGCTCAACTATAACACTATATCTCTAGTCCGCAACCGCAGCATTCGGGGTACACTCATCGCAAACGCAGCGGAGTCACTTGCATGCTTATACTGCACCACTACCCAATGTCGCCCTTCTCCGAAAAGTTGCGACTGATGCTGGGCTATGCCAACGTTCCGTGGCGCTCCCTACTGACTACCGAAAGCCCGCCGCGCCCCGATCTCCAGCCGCTGGTGGGCGGCTATCGGCGTATTCCGGTTGCTCAGGATGGCGCGGATTTGTTTTGCGACAGCCGCCTGATCGCGGCGGAGATCGCCACCGGCGCAAAATTGCCGGCACTTAACCCCTTCCTGGCGGATCCAGATGCGCAGGCCATCAGCAACCGCTATGAAGGTGAAATCTTCATGGCTGCGATCACCTCCATCCCGCCGTCACGCATTTTGCGCAAGCTGTTTAAAGAACTCTCTTTTTCGCACGCACTTCGTTTCCTCAAAGACCGTGCAAGCATGGCGGGTAGCGCCAAAACGCCGCCACTTAAACGTGCCAAGGCACTGCCGCTATTCATGGACCACCTTGCAATGCTGGACGAACTGCTCGTCTCGGGTGATGCCTTTCTCACCGGTGATGAGGCCAGTCACCTCGACTTTGCTGCATACCACACCCTCTGGTTTCGCACTGTCGTGGGTGGTCAGGATATGCCCACCACCATGCCCACACTGCTGCAGTGGTATCAGCGCATGACCGCCTTTGGCCACGGTGATACCAGCCCAACCACAACAACCCACAGCTTCGCCGCCGCCAGCGAGCACCAACCCCGTGAAATACCGGCAGCAATGACGCAAGACTCGCGTATCGGCACGAATGTGTCTGTTGCGCCTGACGACTACGGATTGGATGAAACCACCGGAATACTCGTGGGCATCGATGAACAGCGCTGCATTGTGGCCAGGGAAACCACTGATTTCGGGACTCTGCATGTACACCTCCCGCGCATGGGGTTCACCATCGACTAAGGGCTGCTTCGCTGTAACACCAAGCGAGAGCCATTGCGCTCAATGAAGTCCGCGTCTGGCTGATCTGCGAATCGTACTAGCTTTCTTGTTAGCAGCGCGTCGCCCTCGCGCTGCCACTCATGCCTGATCTCCGCGGGGCGCCCATCATCTTCGCCCTGCTCATGAAAAGCTATCAGCCACTGATTGACATCCGATTGCGTGACATCGGTTAGCTGAGAGCTAAAAAATTCACCATTGCGCTCGCGGAAGTAACTCTCCTTGAGGACGGTCTGATCTTCGCTCACCGTTAGCAGCTGTTGGGCGTAAACCAAGTTGCCAGGATCCGTATACGTGATCGCACGGGTCAGCGTTGCGCCGTCTGCAGTAGCGGTCGCTGTGACGCGCATTGGAATGGCAAAACGCTGCCCGCTTTGGTAGTCGAGGTAATACAACTCTCCCTCCCAGTCACCCTGCGTTTCCAGCAACAGTGTTAAAGGATCCGGGCGATAGTGCGTGAGAGAAGCTGCCGGCGTGGCAGTCTCCGTGTGCTTTGATTGCGCGGTGCCGGGAACTGCGTTGAACAGTAATGCCAGTGCCGTCGCCGCAAGAACTGAATATATTGCCCGCACCCTGTGTTTCATCGTTATGATCCACGTCGCAATTGGAGTGCGGACAGCTTACATCAGCTCATGCAAAAAGCCCCTCGCCTGCGGCCAGCCGTTGCCCCAGTGCGGCGAGATGCACACTGCTGCCGCCCAACGCCATTTCGTTGTGGCGCAACCATAGACAGTAACGCCAAAGGGGATAGTCCCTATCAATGCCTGTGCCTCCATGCACATGCTGGGTGGCGTAACTCACTCTGTGACCGCAGTCGCCCGCCCAGATCTTGGCGATGTCCAACTCCGTGCTCGCATCGACGCCGGCGCCCAGCAGAGACACCGCCTGATACGTTGTCAGGCGCAGACATTCAATATCGATGTAGCAGTCAGCCATGCGGTGGCCAACGGCCTGAAACGTAGCCACAGGAACACCGAACTGTTCTCGCTCCGAGGTATAGCTCGCGGCCGTGCGCATCGCATAATCTGCTGCGCCCAGTTGATGCGCGCACAAGGCCGCAGTGGTTCGCTCTACCAACCAATGCATAACAGCCTCGCCGCCCTCGCGCATCACAATGTTTGCGGCAGGCACCAGCACATTATCCAGTGTTACATCGGCATGCGGCTCAAAGGTTGTGTACTCCACTGGGCTCATGGATACGCCTGCTGCGCCCGTTTCCAGCAGCGCCACGCACACGGATTCGTCGAGCTGCGCCGCTACCAGTATGGCGCCCGCTTCCTGTGCATAGGGCACGGCAGACTTTATCCCAGACAACCGCACACCTTCGGCGTGTTCAGCCGCTACCACGGCAGTCGGTTGGGCAGCGTTGTCATTGCCGGTTTCGCTCAGTGCCGCCGTCAGCAGTAAACTACCTGCTGCAGCAGCCGGCAAAACACGTTCCTTGAGCGCCTCTGGCGCGAATTGCTGCAGCGGCATCATGGCAGAGACGCAATGGTGCACCAGCGGTACAGGCGCAATAGTTCTACCGGCCTCTTCCAGCACCAGCGCCAGCTCAATAAAGCCAAAGCCCATGCCGCCGTAACTCTCGTCGAGCGCCACGTTTGTCAGACCCGCATCCAATAGCTGTCGCCAAAGCTCCTCGTCAAAACGCGCGGTCGCGTACTCGTCATATGCCGCCAGCTTCTCCGGCGTCACCTGCTCGCTCAGTATCTGACGCGCTAGCGCTTGAACTTCGCGCTGCTCTTCACTGAATCCAAAATCCATTCTGCTTCCCCCTAGCGCGCAGCCCGGGGCATCCACAGCCCCGCCGCGGAAATGATGTCCCGCTGAATTTCATTCGTACCGCCGCCAAAGGTAATGATCGAACTGGTCCGGTAAAGTCGTTCTATCTTGCGACCCAATGCATCCCCATGTTCATCATCACGGCGCAACGCTGATTGACCGAGAATCTCACCCAACAGCCGATACACCTCAATAAACGCCTCGGAGCCAAAGACCTTGGCTGCTGAGGCGTCCGCCATGTCCAGCGTTTGCTCAGTCATCGCCCACGACTGCTTGTAAACGATGAGCTTCATGCATTCGATGTCGGCGCGGCAGCGCGCCAGGTTCTGTTGTACCCAGGGCTGGTCTATCACGTAGCCACCCTTAGGCAAGGCAGTCGTACGCGCCCACTTCACCACCTCATTGAACAGCAACGAGGATGGCCCGAAGTTGATAAGACTGAGCCGTTCGCGATTAAGCTGGCTTGTCACCAGCTTCCAGCCACTGTTCAGCTCACCGACACGATAATCGTCACTGACGCGGATATTGTCGTAGAAGGTAGCATTGGTACGGACACCACCGAGGGTCGTTACCGGCGTGCAGCTCCAGCCTGGGTCGGAGTTAGGCACCAAAAACATTGTGATGCCCTTATGTTTTTTGGGTGCATCCGGGTCTGTTCGACAGGCAAGCCATGTGTAGTCGCAAAAATGGGCCAGTGAGGTCCACATCTTTTGACCATTGATCACCCAATCGTCACCATCGCGTACCGCGCTGGTTTTTAGGCTGGCCAGGTCGGTACCGGCACCGGGCTCGGAATAACCAATGGAAATCAGCATTTCCCCGGCGAGGATCTTGGGCACGAATTCTCGCTTGATAAATTCATTGCCGTGCTCGGCCAGAATGGGCCCAACGCTCTCAGTGGTGAGGAAGGGAAAGGGATAACCTGCCCGCATCACTTCCTCAACAAAGATGAACTGCTCAAGCGGCGACATGCCCCGGCCACCCCAGGCCTCTGGCCAGCCCACGCCGATCCATCCATCTTTACCCATCTGCCGCAACGCCTCACGCCATAAGGGACCTCCGCCCTCCCCCATGTCCCGCTCGCACTCCTCGCGCAACTCGGGCGTCATCATTGCTGCGAAGTAGGCTCGCAACTCGTCCCTGAGTGCCAACTGCTCGGCGTTAAACTGGATATCCATCTTGTCCACCTCTGGTTATAGCTGCTTATCGTAGCGCCAAGCCACTGCAGCAAAGCCCGCACACCGGGCCATTTTTGTTGACGAATCTGTTCAGTCGTCTTTGAGTTCACTCACAATGGATTGCCACATGGCATCCGGCGCAGCATAAGGCGCGTAGATCGCCAGGCGGTCAGCGTGCTGCCCGTAGCGCTCTTTCAAGAGGCCAGCGATTTCTTCAGGTTTACCGCTCGTGCAGAACGCATCAACAAAATCATCATCAATAAAATCAGCGAGCTCATCCCAGCGCCCTTCCTTGGATAGTTGGTTCAGCTCGGGTTGGATATCTCCGTAACCCACAGCTTCCATGGGGGGACGATAAGCCGGCGTAGACGCGTAAAAGCCCAACAATTGCTTCACGCTGTCTTTTGCCGCTGCTCGCGTAGCTTCGCTGTCTCCGGTAATGACTATCGCGTTCACCTGCAGGATGAAGTCGCTGCGATCACGGCTCGCCTTTTCCAGCCCTCTGTGGACGGCTGGCAGCGCTTGCTCCTCGATAAACGCGCGGCTGTTGAAGGGATGAACGATCAGGCCATCGGCAACCTCACCTGCCACCTCGGTCATCTTGGGCCCCAGGGCGCCGAGCATGATAGGCGGCGGGCCAAAGTCGTTAGGCCCCGGGTTGAACATGGGCGTCATTAAGGTGTGCGTATAAAAGCGACCCTCGTAATTGAGGCGCGTACCGTTTTGCCAGCAGTCGAAAATGGCTTTTACCGCCAGGATATAGTCCCGCATGCGCGATGCGGGCGGGCTGAAATCCGTGCCGAAGCGCTTCTCGATATGCGCTTTTACCTGAGAACCTATCCCCAGTAGAAACTTGCCCTGGCTGAATCGCTGCAGGTCCCAGGCCTGATAGGCAAGGTGCAGCGGGTTACGGGGAAACGCCACTGCGATGCCCGTTGCAATGCCCATGTCAGGCGCATGCTCCGAAACCAGCGTCAGCGGCAGGAAGGGATCCCAGCTGCCCTCCAGCGTATAGATGCCATCGTAGCCAATAGCAGCAAGGCGTTTCGCCTCCTCGGCGGCTTCTCCCAGCTGTGCATAGAACGGCCCATCAATCTTCATAACGCTCTCCTTTCGAGTCGCCCACGTTAACGGCACAGCCGCCTTGGCAACAATCGTACGGGGGCACACATCACGACCCTGTGCGAGTTTCATCTGGGTGGTTCACGATTCTAGACACGCTTGCCGATGCAGGGGGTTAAGCTTTGCTTTCTCATTACGATGGACGCCAAGAATGAAAATAGGAATCTGCCTGCCGTACATGAAAGCCGGCCTTACCCGGGACGATTATCTGGCGTGGTTCAAACGCGTCGACGAAGGCCCGTTTCACGCCATCTCCTGCGGTGAGCGTATCCACGGCCCCACCTATGACATGCGCGTCGTGCTTTCGGCCGCCGCCATGGCGACAACTACCCTAGAGATTACGCCCACGCTTTACGTGCTCCCCATGCACAGCGCCACTCGCGTCGCCAAGGAAGTTGCCACGCTGGATGTGCTCTCCGGTGGCCGCGTCAATCAAATCGTGGTGGGCTACGGCGGGCGGGAAAAAGACTATGAGGCAGTAGGTGCTGCGTTTACGGGTCGTTATGGCCGCATGGACAGGCAAGTGGCGCAGATGAAGGCGATCTGGCGCGGCGAAGAAGTAATCGAGGGCGCGGGCGAAATCGGCCCCGTACCGACGCGGGCCGGTGGCCCGAAGTTGTTGAGCGGAGCTATGGGCCCCAAAAGCATCGCCCGCTGCGCCCAATGGGCAGACGGTCTCTACGCCTGGTCGGGCAATGGCGAACAGCACGAACTGGAGAACACCTTTGCGATGATGGACAAAAGCTGGGCAGAAGCCGGGCGTGACATCGCGCCCTACCGCATGGGCGGTTTCTGGTACACGCTGGCGGACGAGGGGCAACGCAAGTTGTACGACTATGTCTATGAGTACCTTGCCATTGCCGGCCCGGAAATCGCCACAATGATGGCCGAATCGGTTCACCGCAGCACGCCGGATGCGGTTGCCCAGGCGCTGGACAACGCAGAGGCCGCCGGCTGCGAGGAAATATTCATGGTACCGGCTACCGCGGAGCTCAGTGAACTGGACCGTCTCATCACCCTGCTTGAGTCGCGCTAGGCCGGCACAGCTCTAACCTTTGTTCGCGTAGCCACCGATAGGTGGCTATGTTCTGTGGCCTAGGCCACCCTTTTTCACCCTGAGCGCTCTCTTCTCCTACCAACCAACGGATAAAAGTCATTAGATCGAATGCGCTGCCCGGATTAATAGCCGCATTCCCCCCTCCCTGACTTTGCTCTCAGCGGCTATACTCGCCGCCTCACTAGAAAGGCCGAATAACGGGATACTCCATGGCAAAGCGCGTTTACCTGTTCAGCGAAGGTAGCAAGGACGACAGAGAGCTGTTGGGCGGCAAAGGTGCCAACCTCTGCGAAATGACCAACCTGGGCTTACCAGTTCCCTTCGGTTTTATCATCACGACGCCCACCTGCCGCGAATTCTTCGAAGGCGGTAACCAGTTGCCCAACTTGTTGGAACAGGAGTATCGGGTCGCCCTGGATCTGGTGGAAAAGGAAATGGGTGCGCGCTTCGGCGACCCCGATAATCCACTACTGTTCTCAGTGCGCTCCGGCGCGCCGGTCTCAATGCCGGGCATGATGAACACCATTCTGAACCTTGGCCTCAACGACGAGATCGCAGCGGGCCTGGCGCGTAAAACGGGCAATCCCCGCTTTGCCTATGATTCCTACCGCCGCTTCATCCAGATGTTCGCCGACGTGGTGCTGGGCGTAGAGGGCGAGAAATTCGAGCACGAGATCAGTCGCTATAAAGCCGAGCATGGCAAAACCCTAGACACCGATATGTCCGCAGAGGACTGGCAGGCCATCATCGCGGTGTTCAAGCAAATCACTGATTTCCCACAGGACCCTTTTGAACAGTTGCGACTCGCAGTGGAGGCTGTATTCCTCTCCTGGTACACACCGCGCGCCAATGTCTACCGTGAAATGAACAACATTCCAGAGACCCTGGGCACCGCGGTCAATGTACAGGCCATGGTGTTTGGCAACTTTGGCGAAGACTCGGGTTCTGGCGTGGCGTTCACTCGCAATCCGTCCACCGGCGAGAAAACTTTCTTCGGTGAGTTCCTGTTTAACGCTGCCGGCGAAGATGTGGTTGCGGGCATTCGGACACCGCAACCGATCGACGCGCTTAACAGCGGCCTCCCCGAGGTTTACGACGAGCTTTACAAAACCCAAGCCTTGCTGGAAAAGCACTACCGCGACATGCAGGATATCGAGTTCACCGTGCAGGAAGGTCGTTTCTACATGCTGCAGACTCGCAGCGGTAAACGTACCGGCCGCGCTTCAATCAAGATCGCCGTGGATATGGTTGGCGAAGGTCTCATCAGTGAGAAAGAGGCCTTGATGCGCGTCTCGCCGGAACACGTGGAAGCGTTTCTGCACCCGATGGTAGATCCCAGCGCCAAGCAAGACATCGTAACCACCGGCTTACCGGCCAGCCCCGGCGGCGCCACCGGCGCAGTGGTGTTCTCCGCTGACGAGGCGGTAGAGGTTAACCGCGATGGCACTGCCGTTGTGCTGGTGCGGCGGGAAACAACACCTGAAGACATTCACGGCATGAAAGTTGCTGAGGGCATCTTGACCGAACTGGGCGGCATGACATCACACGCTGCGGTTGTCGCCCGCGGCATGGGCGTTTGCGCAATCACAGGTGCTGGTGGCCTCACCATAGATTACGAAGCAGGCACAGCGACCACAGAGGACGGCGTGGTAATTAGCCGAGGAGATATCATTACGCTGGACGGCACCGCCGGCGAGGTGATGCTGGGCGATATCCCGAAGACTGAAGCCAGCTCCTCGGAAGACTTCCAGGTGCTCCTATCGTGGGCCGACAAACACCGCAAGCTCAAGGTAAGGGCCAACGCAGAGACAGCGGAAGATGCAGCCAAAGCGCGTGAGCTCGGGGCCGAAGGCATAGGGCTGTGCCGCACCGAGCATATGTTTTTCGAGAGTGAACGCATCGCCTTGATGCGCGCCATGATCCTCGCCGAAGACAAACGCGAGCGCAAAAAATATCTGAAGGAACTGCAGGCATACCAACATGCGGATATGCTGGAGCTGTTCAAAGTCATGAAAGGGCTTCCGGTCACCGTGCGCCTACTGGACCCTCCCCTGCACGAATTCCTGCCGCACACCCGCGATGACATGGAGGCACTGGCCACGCGGCTGGGTAAGAGCATAGAGACCATCGCCGAAGCCACAGAGAATCTGAACGAAGTAAACCCCATGCTGGGCTTCCGCGGCTGTCGACTGTCAGTGGTCTATCCGGAAATCACGAAAATGCAGGTGAAAGCCATTATTGGCGCCGCCGCAGAAGCGGCGGAACTGGGCTATAAACCCTTCCCGGAAATCATGATTCCGCTGGTGGTGAACGTGCGTGAAATTCGTCTCATCACCGACATCATCGACCGTGGCATCTACAAAGTACTGAAAGAAAAATCCATCTCCCTGCCCTACAAAATAGGCACCATGATGGAAACGCCGCGCGCTTGCCTGGGTGCTGACCGCCTTGCACCCGAGGTGGAGTTTATGAGCTTTGGCACTAACGACCTCACACAAATGACCTACGGCTTCAGCCGCGATGATGCAGGCCGCTTCATCCCGCAGTACCTCGACAAAAAGTTGATTGAAAATGATCCCTTCGTGTCACTGGATCAGCGCGCCGTAGGTAAGCTAATGGCCATGGCTGTGGCTGATTCCAAAGCGCGTAAGAAAGGCATCAAGTACGGAATCTGTGGTGAACACGGCGGCGACCCCCGCTCCGTGCGTTTTTGCCATGAATTGGGCCTGGATTATGTGTCTTGCAGTCCCTACCGTGTCCCCGTTGCTCGCATCGCCGCCGCACAGGCCAATGTACGGGCCGACCTGGACGACTAGCTATACCCGGCTTGATCCAAATCACGTCTATCGCACATCTGGCCTGAGTCAGGCCAGTTTGCGCTTGTTCACAACTCCCCCCTTGGTAATACTTGCCCTTTAATCACTGGCAGCGGTACACCCATGTCGGACAGCAACTGGAAAGTCTTTGACGTTGACGCCCTGCGTTCCCAACTGGACGGCGCACCGGTGGAATATCAGGAGTTCCTTAAGGTCCCCGCCCTCAGCTGTGGCATCTACCATTTGGCTGCCGGCAGTACTGACATGCAATCACCCCACGATGAGGACGAGGTGTACTAAGTGCTCAGTGGTCGCGCTCGTATGCGCCTGGGCGACGAGGAGCGGGATGTC
>SPKZ01020646.1_pt1 | contig 15626 bp, 14 predicted proteins | sample 2456571 | NCBI WGS metagenome assembly SPKZ01 (sample SAMN11192286, study PRJNA482655) | marine metagenome | biome: ENVO:00000447; feature: ENVO:00000244|ENVO:00000211|ENVO:00000569|ENVO:00002023; material: ENVO:00002151; isolation source: ocean water from marine abyssalpelagic zone ...
ATCTGATGTTTGGGCTAAATTTCCTTTGGTTTCTAACCAATGACGGCGATCTGGTGATCGTTTTTTTGCGAGCAACATATCCATGGTTTCGACCGTTTCGTCAACATTGTCTAGCGTAAGCTGTACTAAGCGACGGGTATTAGGATCCATGGTTGTTTCACGCAGTTGTAACGGATTCATTTCACCCAGCCCTTTAAAGCGCTGCACGTTAATTTTTCCGCGTTTCTTCTCCGCTTCGATTCGATCTAAAATCCCTTGTTTCTCGCCTTCATCGAGAGCATAAAAGACATCTTTACCAATATCGATACGGTATAACGGCGGCATTGCCACATAAACATGCCCTTGCACCACTAGCTCTCTAAAATGCATCATAAACAAAGCACACAACAACGTCGCGATGTGAAGACCATCGGAGTCAGCATCAGCCAAAATACAGACTTTATCGTAACGCAACTGTGACAAATCGTTGGAGTCGGGATCTAAACCAATCGCTACTGAAATGTCATGAACTTCTTGCGACGCTAATACCTGAGTTGATTCAACTTCCCACGTGTTTAAAATTTTACCACGCAGTGGCATCACCGCCTGAAATTCACGATCTCGCGCTTGTTTCGCTGAACCACCAGCGGAATCACCTTCCACTAAGAACAATTCGGCCCGAGAAGGGTCTTGCCCGGTACAATCGGTTAACTTACCCGGTAATGCAGGGCCTGAAGTCACGCGTTTACGGGCTATTTTCTTGCTGGCTTTTAATCGGCGCTGAGCATTGTTAATACACAACTCTGCTAATTGTTCTGCGATTTCAGTGTGTTGATTAAGCCATAAACTAAAAGAGTCTTTAACCACGCCCGAAACAAATGCGGCGCATTGACGCGATGACAAACGCTCCTTTATTTGACCAGCAAACTGTGGATCGAGCATTTTAACAGACAACACGTAACTACATTTGTCCCAAATATCATCAGGGGTCAGCTTAATGCCACGAGGGAGTAAGCTCCTGAATTCGCAAAATTCACGCATTGCATCCAACAAACCAGCACGTAGACCATTAACATGGGTACCACCCTGCACCGTTGGGATTAAGTTAACGTAGCTTTCACTTAAACCTTCGCCACCTTCAGGCTGCCACACGACCGCCCAATCAACCGCTTCGGTTTTACTCGAAAGCGAACCGGTAAAAGGCTGTTCTGGCAACAACGGCCATTGCTTAACGGTATCGAGTAAATAATCCTCTAATCCCGCTTGGTAATGCCACTCTTGAACATCTTTAGTGATTTTATTGGTAAATTTAATCCGTAAGCCCGGGCTTAATACCGCTTTTGAACGCAGTAAATGAAATAAACGGGACACCGAGAACTTATAAGAATCAAAATAAGAAGCATCAGGCCAAAAACGAACTCGAGTACCCGTATTGCGTTGACCACAAGTGCCAGTAACGCGCAAATCTTCTACTTTATCGCCATGTTCAAAAGCAATATCATACACGTTGGCGTCGCGACGGATCGTCACTTCCACTCTGGTCGATAAAGCATTAACCACCGAAATGCCAACACCGTGCAAACCACCTGAAAATTGATAGCTTTTCCCCGAGAATTTGCCACCAGCATGCAACTTACATAAAATAAGTTCAACACCACTCACGCCTTCTTCCTGATGAATATCTACCGGCATACCACGGCCATCATCTATCACTTCTAATGATTGATCTTCATGTAAAATCACTTGAATATAACTGGCAAATCCGGCCAAAGCTTCATCGACACTATTATCGATTATTTCCTGCCCAAGATGATTGGGTCTGGTTGTATCGGTATACATACCAGGACGACGCTTAACGGGATCTAACCCATTGAGAACCTCAATCGCATCCGAATTGTATTCTTGATCACTCACATGATTACCTGCGGTAGTTAAATTTTTATTAGTGTAACGAAAATATCGTCATGATTTAAGTGCTTAGTTGGGTATATCAAACAAATATTCGACAATCGGATTTAAAAAGCGTGAAAAACCAACAAAACCGTGATCGCCCTCAGGCTCAATGGTCATTTTAGCGCCATCATAGGCCGTAACCGCCAATCGGTAATCAAGGGTTTCGTCGCCTTGCTGCAACAATAACCAAAAATTTTCAACCTGGTTCACCGATATCCAATCTAAACTGGCTAATTGACTAAGCTCAAGATCACCAACCTCATATCGTATATTTAACTCAGAATGAAGATGCTGACCTTTGATAATATCCCCAATCAAATGAGGCCGAACAGCAGGGTTAACCAGCACCGCCTTGCCACCATATTTATTGGCTAAAATAGTAGAGAAGAAACCGCCCAGCGAACTACCGACAAAACCAATTTGATGTTGTTGATATGGACCACTGCGATAGTGCGCAACTAACTGATCGAGTTGCTGCCATGCCTCGTCGGGTATTAATGCAATTTGCGGCATCACTAATTCAATATTAGGATAATTTAAAGACAAAAAATCGCGCATTTGTTGCGCTTTCGCTGATTGAGGAGAGCTATTAAAACCATGGAGATAAATTAGAACACAAGCTGACAAAGTGATTCTCGGTATTCAAATGAATCTAGATTACCGAAAATTCAGATTAATGACAATCAATACCCATTGGGATCAAAGTCAGCAACGAACTTGCCGTCTTTAACACGATGGACCTTTGTTTTAATCTTGCCGTTAGCCAATAATTCTAAAAATCGAAAACCCGGTTGCTGCGTATCAACATTAAACTCATCAACATTTGGCGTAAATTGCACGCTAGTTGATGGCACACCCAGCACTCGAACATCATTTTTAATCAGATTAACTTCTTGGTGAACATGACCAAAAATAATTGACTTAACCTGCGGTACTTCTGACACCACTTGCCACAATTGCGCTTGATTCATGAGTCGGTGGTTATCAATCCATTCACTGTTCATCGGGACAGGATGATGATGCATCACTAGCATTAAATGGTGATCGGGATAATCGATGGCTGCTTGCTTAATCGATTGCAATTGGTCCTGATTAATTTCACCAAAAACTTTACCTGCGACCTGGGAGTTTAATAATAACAACTGCCAATGACGAAACACTATCCGTTTAGTGGTACTAATGGCTCCTTGGTTCAAAAACTGCTGCTGCATTGCAACATCATCATGATTGCCAGTAATCCACGCAACAGGATGAGGTGAGTTACGAAAAATCTCAGCACACTTTCGATAGGACGTTTCACTATTATCTTGTGAAATATCACCAGTTAACAACGTTACACTTATTTGATGATATTGCGCAGCTAATGCTTTTACTGCCGCAAAGCTTTCATCACAGTTAATACCCATTAATTCATCACGTTCAGACAAATGTAAATCACTAAACTGTAATATTTGCGGATTGGTGTGATTTAACCTAAGTACAGCTTCATTTGTTACCACTTCGTTCATAAAATCCCTTGTCCATGAGGTAAAACGCGACCGTCTATACAACAATATTTAAGCCATTCGCTTAAATATTTATTAATTTGGTATTTCTCATCTGGTTGTTGCATCAAACGATTGGGATAATCATAACTCGATTTGAAATAACGAATCTGTCGACTGGCTAACACTTCTGCCATTTCAGCGTCGTGATACATCCTTACTTTTATCTGAGGTGTGAGGTGGTTAGCACTTTCATCAACACAGACATTAGTGGCGATGGTTTCGATAGCAATAACACTGGTGTAGCGAGTTTTCTCAAGCACTTCTAACTGAAAACAAGCGCTATCGAGGTGATAAAAGAAATAACGACCGGTATCAAGTTCAGGGACTAATTTGAGTAACATGGTATAATTTAAGCTGCAACAACGGTGTAAAGCCACGATATCTGGTTGATATTTAGGTTTAATATAGAATGGGTTATTCATTTTGTTGCCATTGCTGCAGCCGTTGATAATTTAAAGCCAACCATTGAATCCCTATAATAGAAGCGCCATTGCATATATCCCCCTGATCTACGGCTTGCATCGCCGCTTCACGACTCATCACAAAAACCCGAATATCTTCACCTTCCTCGGCGAGACCAGCGAAGTTTTCGATATTAGCACTATCGATCTGAGCGATGAATAATTCGATTTGTTCAGACATTCCACCGGGGCTCGACAAAAATTCTAAGACCTTATAACAATCGACAGCCTGCAAACCCGTTTCTTCAAGCAGCTCACGATGTGCAACGGCCAACGATGTTTCACCCTCATCAATGACGCCAGCCACTAACTCGACCAGCCAGGGATTCATGTTATGGTCGAAGGTGCCCACCCTAATCTGCTCAATCATCACCACGCAATCATTAACAGGATCGTAAGGGATCACCACCACAGCGTGACCACGTTCGAACATTTCCCGTTCAATAACCTTGCTTTCGCCGCCCTTGAAGAGTTGGTGCGTAAAGCGGTATTTAAGAATCTTAAAATATCCTTGCCATTGAGTTTTACGAGAAATAACCGTGAGATCAGATTTATCAAATGTCGTTAATTTACTCATTTTAATCATTCATGATGTTTAATGGCTAATAGCTTACCAAAATCTGACAATGCTATAAATTTTATTTATCGAAATCTAATTATTACTTTACTATTAAGATACAAACAAACTGTTACACTTACGTACTAGATGTCTGATTAAAAAACGCTTAAATTAGACTCAACAAAATTTATTTGACGTTTATATTAGGAAACCCCATGAGCACAAAACTTAACAAGCTACTAATTTCTGTTAGCTTGGGCCTTATTTCATACGGTGCCAGCGCAGATAACCTTCATCAAATTTATCAGCAAGCATTGCAAGGTGACCCACAAATTAAGCAAGCACAAGCCAATCGTGATGCTAAGTTTGAAGCAATCAATCAAACTCGTTCAGTCTTGTTACCACAAATTAGTGGTTCAATTAGCCTCGGTAATGGCGCAGTAGACACAGCAAACGATTCGATGGGTTGGCAAGAAGGCAAACATTGGGGTGGCAGCGCTGGGATCAGCTTAAGTCAGCAAATTTATGTCCACGGTTCTTGGCTAAACCTGAGCTTGTCAGAAAAAGCGGCGTCACAAAGTGATGCACAACTGGCACAAGCACAACAAGGTTTGATCCTGCGTGTTGCGAATGCTTATTTCGACGTACTAAAAGCACAGGACGATTTGTCATTCGCACAAGCGGAAAAACGCTCGATCGAACGTCAACATGAACAAACAAAACAACGTTTTGATGTGGGTTTAACCAATATTACCGACTTACACGAAGCTCGAGCCCAACTTGACTTATCAATCGCCGGTGAAATTTTAGCCAACAACACCGTTGAGAACAGTTATGAAGCACTGTCTGAAATCACCGGTCTAAAACACATCAATCTTGACACCCTTAACACCAAAGCATTTGCGCCGTCATTGCCGACGCCTAACAGTGCTAGAGATTGGGTAAAGTTAGCGGAAGAAAACAACCTAAGCCTATTAAACCAGCGTTTAAGTGTTGATATTGCAAAGCAACGAATTAACCTCGCCAAATCGGGCCACTTACCAACATTAGGCGCGACAGCATCGCTCGCTCATTCATATAATCCATATATATCAGACACCGCTAGCATCGGCTTACAACTTAACGTGCCAATTTATTCTGGTGGCAGCGTTGTATCACAAACCGAACAAGCACGCTTTGGCTATGTCGCGAGCGCACAAGTACTAGAGCAAGAATACCGTAAAGTCGTTCGCAGCATCCGCAACAACTTTAACAACGTTCACGCTTCAATTAGCTCAATCAAAGCTTACAACCAAGCCGCTAAATCGGCCGACAGCGCATTAGAAGCAACCGATGCCGGGTTCCAAGTTGGAACACGTACTATCGTTGACGTTCTAAACAGCACGCGTCAGGTTTTTAACGCCAAAAAGCAACTATCAAACGCGCGTTACAGCTACATTCTATCAATCCTAAACTTAAAGCAAACAGCCGGTACATTAACCGAGAATGACATTGCCTTAATCAGCAACAGCCTGAAAAAAGCCTAAGCTCATCGATGAGGCCTAACCCGCCTCATCCCCCTTCTTGGACAGACACAAATTCCTCTTCCTTTATATTGGACAGACACAAATTTATTTAGCAGTTTTAACGAATGGATAATTTTTTCAAAACTATTCGTCATAATTTAGTGAAAATATTCAATGTTTGATGGGTGTTTTAGGAGATTTCTAATGTGTATTTTTACTATTGGCAATGAAAATCCATGCCTTCAAATAAAAGCATAAATATTTAATGTCAAATTGATAGTCAACCGGTGCCTTTGTGCCAACTATGGCCATGAGCGAGTGCAAAATGGCGTAAAGCATTTTGGGAACCAGCAAAACTGCCATATTGTCGTCTAAAATTTAGCACTGACTCAATCCATTCATCCTCGTCAATCTGCAAAGCGTCAATAATTTTAGGCTCATTAGCGGTTATGTACCCCTCCTTTAATAAATCTATATGCCGCCCACTCCAATCAACTAACTCAAGGTAATCTTTTAAACCAAAAGGAATGCCATCGTCTGAATTATCTGCCCCAATAAAGCTTAGTAAAGATTCTGGTTGCTGTTGAATTGAAAAATCAGGCTTAGCCTTAGGATTATTAATATTTTTTTTATGAGCGCTATGTTGGATAATTCTCTCTTGAATAGAAGTGAAATCACTGGTTAATAGCGAGTGACATTCGCCTGCTCTAACAGGGTTTAAGTCGACATATGCCATGCAGCTCAACAAAGCATTATTATCTAACAGTGCTTGAGACTTAAAACGACCTTCCCAAAACTTACCAGTGCAATCATCTTCTTTATTAGATGATCTGGCAATAAACTCATTTAACGACTTCATAAACCAGGAAATATCATGCAATCTAGCGCGCCATCTTTCTGAAATGTTGATAACGGTATCCAGTTGCTGAGAGGTTTGCACTTTACCCTTGAGATATTCATCAACAAGAATATTACCGTTAAATAGTTTATACCAACGGCTTATCACTTCATCTCGGGACCATTTCAAAGCTCGCCGCTTATCGACATGCAACACCAAATGGTAGTGATTACTCATCACTGCGTAAGCTGCTATGTCTATTGAATAAATTTGAGATAACAACTTAAATCTATCGATTAATAGCTGCCGCCGATGGTCATAATTCTTACCAGTAAACCTGTCTTCACCACACAAGTAACTACGCCTGACACATCGATTAATCACATGATAATAAGGCGTTTCAGCCAAATCTATTAAAGAATTCCTAGCTCTAGTCATCTCAGTCACCAATTCAGAAACTTAATGCACTCGATATTTTAGTCTAAAATTTGGATATTACAAATTTAAGCTGTATTTTATGTCTGTCCAATTAAAGAGTTAATCAAAAAAATCTTTAAACCAAGCCCATACACCAAAAGAAAAATTAGGGAATATATCGATACCAAGAGCCGATTTAATCAAATACAGCACCAACACGCCAAGCACAGAACAAAATAGCAAAAAAACAGTAGCGAAAGATGCATGCATCAATAGCCCCAATCGCCTTTCTCGGCGAGTTAATTCACGACGATTTCGCCCAGCGACAAAGACATAATAATATCGATAACGAAAAAATTTAACCGTACTTCGAACATCAATGGCATGGCTACCCCACGTTCGCGCACTAATGGCTATCTTAATATTGGCCAGTTGTTCCTCGGTAAAACTGTCTTGAACCTCTTTAGGCATTCTATCCAACAATTTACGTAAACCAGTATCTTTAGTCAGTTTATTACGAAGCCTTGCGTTTTCTTGAGCTAGCGTTTCCATAAATATAAGTCCTTTTATACCATATTATTTATTGGCGCAATATTTCATAAAATAGTTATGCTGACGATACTTAGCGTAAGCATCGTCAGTTAGCATTTCATCGCATAAAACACTTTCTTTATCTAAATCTTTAGCAAATTTTAACAATTCCAACAGCACCTTAGACTCCTGCGCTGATTTTCCCAATTGCTCAAACATCGAATTCACTTCATCTTCAGTCAAAACCTCCCAATAAAACAGATAGACTTTAACCACTGCAACAGTCACTGCATTCATGTATGGACCTGCAATTTGTGCCTGTCCAATATAATGCTTGGTTTCGTCATTTAAGCCATAAATACTGTTACTCAACATAACCAAATCAACCCAAGGTTCTGGCCATAAAGGCCTGAGAGATGTTGCCAATAAATACCAGTTTTTGACATCCTCTAACGTCATATCTAGTTCATAACCCATTGAAATTCCCCAATGAGTAATCCGACCAACCATATGAGCATAATGAGGATGACCGGGATCTAATTGCTGCGCCTTCACCACGGCAGTAAGCGCATCAACATAATCTTGATCACTAACTTCTGCCCCTTTTTCATTCCATTGTTGCAAAGCAAAGTCAGCTTGATAATACCAAGCACTGGCAGTGCCGCGCACCCAAGATTGATAAAGACCATAACAACATAATGCTGCCAAGAAGAACGCAGTAACATTACGAAAGAATCGCATTTTTGTGCCTGTCCAATAATAAGGGAGGGTCATTAAATTTATGCCTGTCCAATAATAAGGAGGGGATTAGTGTGGAACAAAGATTGTGCTGTAGCCTCACCGTGAAGTTCAGTGACTTTGGCGCGCGCTTCGCTAAGCACTGGTGGACGGCGTTTGATGTTGTGTGCGTCAGTCGCAACCACGTCAATAATGCCCTGCGCTAAGTAATCTAGCGCTAGCACTTGGCATTGCTCGCCAAACTTGCCAGTGATCGAACCTGCCGTTAATTGCAACATGCAGCCTAGGCGCACAAACGGTTTAATCTTATTTGGCGATTTTAGCAAATCTCGGTTTCTTTCAGGGTGCGCAATAATCGGAATGATATTTTGACTAATTAAATACTTAATCAGCATATCACTACCCGGCGGAATATGACTGTGGGGAAACTCCAACAGCATATAATTTTTGCGGCAAATTTGTGCCTGTCCTATATAGAGAGGGAGGGAGTGGTTGTCGACCAACTGTAGTATGAGTGCGTCGAGGCGGACTTCGGCGGCGAAGCTTAGTTTTACTTTGATGCCGCGTTCGATAACTGCGGCTTCAAAAATCGCGAATTCACGTTCGATAACCGATTTAAAGTTTTCGAAGCGGCCAAAATGCAAATGAGGCGTCAGCACCACATGCGTAATGCCGTCATCGACGGCCATTTGCAGTAGTGTTAACGCCTCATCCATATCTTGGGCACCATCGTCGATGCCTGGTAAAAGATGACAATGAATATCAATCATATCAATGCCTATATTAACTGTCTTTGCTTGCTACATCGTCGCCATAAGAATAATCATTATAGTAACCGTGGTAATAATCACTTTGATCCATCTTCTTGGTATCAATTTGATTTAACACAACCCCAGCTATCTTAACATTGGTTTGCAACAAGCGCCCTAAGCCACTTTGCACCACACCAATGCGAGTATCATCACTCTTAACCACATAAATCACCGTATCAACATGCTGAGCTATCACCAACGAATCACTCACGGCTTGAATCGGTGCAGTATCAATCACCACACGATCATAAGTCTTTTTAAGCGCCGCTAAAATTTCAACAAAACATTTAGACGCCAGCAACTCCAACGGATTCGGTGGCAATTGCCCACAAGGCATCACCGTTAAACCCGACTCTTCATCATGATAAATACAATCTTCAAATTTCTCAGTGCCCGCAATATAATTGGCCAACCCAGGATGATAAGGCGGAATATCAAAACGCTTACACAAACTTGGCTTGCGCATATCGCCATCAATCAAAATAGTTTTATCCATTTGAGCCAACGCAAACGCTAAGTTACAAGCAATAGTCGTTTTACCCTCACCTGGCAACGACGACGTCACCTCAATTAATTTAGCATCGCTATTCAACTGAGTTAACACAAAGCTAGTACGCAAGGTTCGCACCGACTCAGCGAATTTTTTGCCATCGGCAGAAAAGTAATGATGCAAGTCCATCGGTGCACCCTTCTTACCAGCCACCAAGGGCAACATCCCTAACATCCGTTGCGATAACTTATTCTCAACATCACGAGCCGACTTAAACGTATCGTTCAACGCTTCAATCACAAAAGCAAACACCACACCTAAGCCCAACGATGCAACAAAAGCCAAAATCACAATCAACGGTTTGTTTGGTTTCGACGGACGACTAGGTCTATAGGCACGGTCAGTAAAACGTGCAACCGCTGAATCAAAATCGCTGGTTACTTCAGTCTCTTTAGAACGCGAGAAGAACGTGTCATAAATTTTACGATTGGTTTTCACTTCACGCATTAACTTACGATATTCATATTCTTTACCGGTAACCATTTGAAATTGTGCTTTAATCCGCACTAATTCACGCTCTAGCGCCTCAACATTACTAGTATTAGTCTTTAATTCTTTTTCAACGCCAGTTATCAAACGGCGAATTTGAGTCGACAGGTTTTTCTTCACTGTTACTAACTCAGCTTGAGCCGCAATCATTTTAGGATGCTTAGGACCATAAACCTGTGATAGTTCCGACACCTTTAATTCAACAGTAATCAGTGTTTGCTTAACATCTTGAATCACTTTATGAGAGGTAATTTCAGTAATCGATTCAAGCATCGCAATATTGTCACGACCGTATTCGTTAATCACCCGGACAATGCTTTGTAACTTGTTTTTCTCGTTACGCGCCACCACTAATTGCTGTGAAGTTTGTTCTAGTTCTTTAGACACCAAACCCAACACGCCTTCAACATCGATCAAGTTTTCGCGTTCGCGATAAACCTGCAATTTCGACTCCGACGCATCCAAACGAATTCGTAAATCAGACAACCGGGTGGTTAACCACCCCGCCGCTTTTTGAGTCAAACCCATTTTCGCGGTTAAGTGCTGCTCAATATAAACCTCACCTACCGTATTCGCTACCAACGCCGCTAATTTAGGATCAGCACTCTCATAGGTAATTTTCACCAACTGAGTTTTACGCACCGGACTAATCGTTAAACGCTTAGCAAAAACATCAACCAGCGCTTGCAACTCAAACTCTTGCTGCTCAGCAGCTGACAAAACCATCGGAACTTTTTTAGGAATAAACGGAATAGCCGCTTTAAGTTCAGCAATCATCGAAGGTTTAGCTTCAAAATCAGGATGATCTTTCAAATTAAGCTTAATCACCACCGCTTCAGCAATTTTGCGCGACTTTAAAATTTCAAACTGGGTTAAATAATATTCTTTACGATTAGAATCCAGGCCATAAATTTCATCAAAAGAAACCGCTTTAGCCTGCTGTGCCTCAATCAATAACACCGCCGTTGCACGATATTTAGGGGTTAGATTTAACGCCACTACCGCCGCCAAACACGCCACCACAACCGCCAAAAAAGCAATGCGCCATTTGTACTTATTAATCACCGAAAAATATTGTCGCAAATCGATAACTTCTTCAGTTTTAGGCGCGTTATTGTTAGTGCCTATCTCAAATTTTTCCATAATCGTCATTTAAAAAAACCTTTGTTCAATGGTAATCGTATCACCAGCGTCAATGCTGTGTGCTAAAGAAGCTTTAAGCTGATTATTTTTATTACCCTCTTTAAACAAAAATATTTTACTTTTAGAAGCGCGTTCGGTTAAGCCGCCAGCCAATGCCACAGCTTGATTCACCGTCATACCCGGTTGATAAGGATAACCCCCTGGTTTTTTCACTTCACCGTGAATATAAAAAGGACGATATTCCACCACATTCACATAAACATTAGGATTAACCAAATAGTCACCTTTTAAGCCCTTGCTCACTCGCTGCTCTAACTGTTTAATCGTTAGACCAACCACGGTAATTTCACCCAAAAATGGATAATTAATCTTGCCGCTATTGCCAAGCAATGTCTCAATCGACAAGTCATCTTGACCAAACACAGTAATGGCAATTTTGTCGCCGGCTCCAATGGTATAATCGCCCTTAGCAAACGCCATCGACGACATAACCACCAAAACACTCAATAACACACTATAAAAAATTTTCACCAATTATCCTTAAAATAAATCTTATACCAACTACAAAGTCACAACCAAACTGACACCAATGGTATTCTTGTCATACACAATAAAACTGTCGGTCGAGTCTTGATCATAAGACTCAACATATATCTTCGCATCTAGCCAGCGTCTAACCGCATAGGATGCCGACACACTAAATTTAGTACTGTCGTCGCGTCGATTAAGTTGGCCACCAACATAATCTTGCTTAATAAAATCACTACTCACTTGGGTACTAAACAAACTACTCCAATGATGGACCCAATGCACGCCAACACTACTTTCTTTAACGTAATCGCCTTCGACATTAGGATCTTTAGCTTGGCGTGCCGTGTTAAAACTGACCTTTGAATAACTAAGGGGTTGCCAATCAATTTCACCAAACCAACTTAAGCCACTAAAATTCTCACGACTTTGGTCACTAAATGATTTGCGCTGATAACCCAGTTTAAACGTGCCCGATGTTAACGCGGTTGCTTGCCACTTAACCCCTGCCAATGCCGACAAATCGTTAGAGTCACGCGACGCTTGACCTGCTTCAATCAAGTTATAACGAATGACGTTACGCTTAAATTCAACAAAGGCATCGGTTCTGGAATGGGTGGTGTAATAAAAGGTAGTGCCTAACAATAATGAGTCGGTGTTGCGACTCTGAGTCAAGGTTTTAAAATTAGAATAGTTTTTACGGCCATAATTAACCACCGCGCCGACCGAAAATTGTGAACTGGCCAAGCCATAACGATAATTTAAGCCAGCAAGTTGTTGGTTATATTTAAGTGGCTCAGCAATCAGGTTATCAATACTTGCTCGCTCGGTCATTCCGGTACCACGGTCCTCAGTTAACCACTTTGACTGCAACAACAGATCAAATTTAGATGTTTCACTGGTGCTAAAGTGGCTTTTAAGCCCTAAGTGATGATGTAAATAATCGTCATCACTGCTGCTAAAATAATGAGCCGACTCAGCACCCACCGTCAACTTGTGCTGATTAGTACCACGGTCCAGCATAAAATCAACCTGTGGTGCCAACACAAACACCGCACTACTTTGCTCATTCGTGGGCTGGTTTAAAATATTGTCATCAACGTACAAGCGGCTATCTAACTGTGGGCGAATCAACAGCCCCGACTCAGTCAAATAACCAGAAGGAGTCACCGCCAACACGTCACCGCTCACACTACTTGCCACCACCATCACAACGGCGGCAACATAACACGATGCTTTCATTAACAAACTCCCTTTGACAACCAAGCGCTAATATGCATTTTTATTTACAAACCCTTTAAAAATGGTCATGAAAATAATTTTAATATCAAACCAAACCGACCAATGTTTAATATATTGTAGATCAAATTCGACCCGTTTTTCCATTTTATACAAAGTGTCTGTTTCACCGCGCCAGCCATTAATTTGTGCCCAACCGGTAATGCCCGGTTTAACCTTGTGGCGCAACATATAAAACTGCACCTGGCTGCGATATTCTTCGTTGTGGGCAACCGCATGGGGTCTTGGGCCAACAATCGACATGCTACCACCGAGCACATTAAAAAACTGTGGTAATTCATCAAGCGACGTTCGGCGTAAAAAGCCACCAAAAGGCGTAATCCGAACATCACTTTTAGTGGCTTGCACCACTACATCGCTGTTTTCCATCACGGTCATCGACCTAAACTTCCACACCTCAATTTCTTCGCCGCGCAAACCATAACGACGCTGCTTAAACAACACCGGACCTTTCGAGGTTAGCTTAATGCCCGCAGCAATAAACAACATTGGCACCAAAATTAACGCTAAGATCAAAGTGCCAACTACCACATCTTCAGAACGCTTTAGCCATTGCTTAGCGCCTAAATAAGGTGATTCAAACACACTTAAAGTATCAATTTCGCCAACATGACCTATGCGGGCATGGACCAAGTTCGACATCAAAAAATCAGGAATAATATGAACATCAACGGTGGTGTCACCCACCAAACGTAAAATATCTGCAATGCGACGATCCGCTTTTAAAGGCAGCGCAATAAACAAGGTGTCTAACTCGCCATCGCGGGCCATTTTGATAGCCGCTTGAACCTTGCCTTTAATTTTATTAGAGAGATCGCCAAAAGCGCGATCCGGATGACGATCTTCATAAATCCCCATCATTTTAAAGCCAAGTTCATCGCGAGACATAATCTCACCCAGCAATGATTCGCCCACTTCGGTGGCACCAACAATCGCCACTTTCTTAATGTTGTGACCCGCCCGACGGCGCGACTTAATATATTGCCGCTGTGCCGCACGCCACAATAGGCTGCCAAGCAAGGTACTGACAAACCATAGCACCATGATCACGCGCGAAAAGCTTTCACTTTCTTTAAACAGAAATGACAATGCCAACAACGCAAAAAATGAAACACAAATACAGCCCCAGCTAATCAGCACCATTTGCGATAATCGACCGACTCGCCATGAGCGATACAAAGCCATTGATTCAGCCATATACAAAAAAATCACCGACACGGTTAATGCAGCCACCAAATATTCACGGTCAATACTGGTGCCATAAAACATCGCAACAAAGGGTAACGAACAAATGAGTACCGACAAATCGATTAAACGGTAAAGAAAAGAATAACTATTGGCATGAGAATTCGGGGAAAAGGTTTTGGTGTTCCGCATGACAAATCTCCATATAACACAAACAACATTACAAACTAAATGCTGAATAATTCCAAGTTTTTAAAAATAAACAATGCCCCAACCTAACAGGCTGGAGCACATTGTCTTAATTACACAGCAAAACAACTAACTGCTTATTTAAGTTTCAGTTTTCTACGACGAGCAACAACACCTAAAGCGGTTAACAACAACAAAGCAGTTGTTGGCTCTGGCACAGTAGTAAAATTAACTTCTGTTCTATTGTCCCAATCGCCTTCAAAAAATGAAGCAACGGTCCAGTCGCCAGCAGCAAATGTGCCTAAGGTATCTTTAAAGTAACTAGTGTTTACCCAAAAATCATAACCTGTAATATTAGCATTATTAGCTTGGTCCGCTTCAATTTGATCCCAGCTAATCCAGTTGCTCCAACTTGCTGCAACGTTGCTGTTAGCATCATAAAGTTCAACCACCCAACGCAGATCATTAATTAACCAAAAGTCAGAACCCCAACTACTCCAGTCATAACCATTACCGTTATTAACGGCGTCATCTGTCGCCCAAGCTAACTCAGGAAATGAAACACGAGTCGCAAAACGAATGTCATCATTTACCGAAAATACAGTTTGAGATGCAGGAGAATCGCCAGTTTGCTGGCTAAGTGGCGTGCGCCAACCGTAACCTTCTCCGACATAAGCATGCACACCCGGAGCGTTATCGGGATTACTCGATTGCATAACAATACCAGAATGTGCAAAAAACGCACTCGACAGTAACCCTAAACCAATCACTAGATGCTTCATAACTTCCTCTTTAAGTCTGTTGTTGAAATAAATTTTTAATGTAAATTAACCCTTAACGTAGACAGTTTAGTAGCCCAGTCAAAAAGCTCAAGTTATATCTGTAATTTAATGTAATTACAGC
>SPKZ01011885.1_pt1 | contig 15616 bp, 13 predicted proteins | sample 2456571 | NCBI WGS metagenome assembly SPKZ01 (sample SAMN11192286, study PRJNA482655) | marine metagenome | biome: ENVO:00000447; feature: ENVO:00000244|ENVO:00000211|ENVO:00000569|ENVO:00002023; material: ENVO:00002151; isolation source: ocean water from marine abyssalpelagic zone ...
AGAATATGGCCAGTGATGCAAAAGATGAGCAAGTGGACGGACGACGACTACGCAGTGAGCGCAGTCGCACAGCCATCATTGAAGCGGGACTGACTCTGCAGCGCGAGGGGACCATCGTTCCCACTGCCCAACAGATCGCCGACCGGGCCGGGGTCGGTATCCGGTCCTTCTTCCGACACTTCGAAGACATGGAAGCGATGTTCGTTGCAGTCGATGAATACGCGCGCGCCGATTACGAGGCACTGTTTGCCGGCGGCGACAGGGAAGGCAGTTTGGCTGAAAGGATTCGCCATGCGGTTGAACGACACGCCGATGCGTACCAGGATCTCAGGGCCATTATTCTCGGCACTCATGCCCAAATGTGGCGCTACGCGGTACTTCGCGAAAAATATGCACGCAATTGCCGCTTGTTGCGCAAAGACCTTGATGACTGGTTGCCAGAGCTAAGAGCGCTACCCAAATCTAAGCGCGAGGCCGTCGATGCCATTGCGTCGTTCGAGATGTGGCACCGCCTGCGCGAGTACCAGAACCTTTCGCGCAATGCGTCAATAGACATTATCGTCGACCTGCTGAGTGACTTGATTCCTGCCGATTAGTGCAGCGCGGTAGAACGGAGACAACAATGCTGAAAAAAGTTGGCCTTGTATTGGTGGTGTTGGTGCTTGGTGCGGGCATCCTTGCCTACAACAACCAAATCCCGTTGATGTTGGCTGCCCTGAAGTACCGGTCAGCCACTGAGTATCCTGTTGGCCCTGAGCGGGAGCTCGTGTGGAACGCGGGTCCTGTGGTTGCCGAGGTTCCCAGCAGCCAGCGCCCTCCCAACATTGTGCTTATTGTTGCTGACGACCTGGGCTACAACGATATCTCTACCTTTGGCGGTGGTGTGGGTGGATCCTTGCAGACACCACATATCGATCAGCTAGCCGCCCAGGGCGCAGTGTTCTCGCAGTCCTACTCGGGTGCCAGCACCTGTGCCCCCTCCCGAGCGATGATGATGACCGGGCGGTACCCAACGCGCACGGGGTTTGCGTTTACGCCTATGCCCGGCGGCATGGGTTCCATGGTGCAGCGAATTGGCGAGAGCCTGGATAGAAGTCTGCCCCCCGCGTATTACGACGCCGAGCTGGATGCCAGTAAACCGCCCTATGAGCAGCAGGGTTTGCCACCGGAAGAGGTGACCATTGCCGAAGTACTGGGTGATCAGGGCTACGCCACCTTCCACGTGGGCAAATGGCATCTCGGCAGACAAAACGGTATGGCACCCCACGAACAGGGTTTCGACCAGAGTCTGTTGATGGCCAGCGGGCTTTATCTCCCTGAGGACGACCCCGATGTCGTGAATGCCAAGCTGGATTTTGACCCTATTGATCAGTTTCTGTGGGCGCGAATGGTATATGCCGCATCTTTCAATAGCGGCGACGAGGACCGATTCAGGCCCAGTGGTTATCTGACGGATTATTGGACAGACGAATCCATCAAAATCATTGAGGCCAATAAAAACCGGCCCTTCTTCCTGTATCTGGCCCATTGGGGTCCTCACACGCCGTTGCAGGCCACTCGTGAGGACTACGAGGCGGTAGGCGATATTCAGCCACACCGCGCTCGCGTGTACGCGGGAATGGTTCGCGCTGTAGACCGCAGCGTGGGTCGTGTGATGGCGGCATTGGAAGCCAACGGAATTGCTGACAACACCATTGTGGTATTCACCAGTGACAACGGTGGCGCCGGTTACATCGGCTTGCCCGAGGTGAATAAGCCGTTCCGGGGCTGGAAGATCACCCAGTTTGAGGGTGGCCTTCGGGTGCCCATGTTTGTGAAGTGGCCAGCGAAGATCCCCGCCGGCACGGTGTCTGAGGTGCCGGTGGCGCACATTGACGTAATGCCCACACTAGCGGGCGCGGCGGGTGCCGCGCTGCCTGAGGGCGTAGCGATCGACGGGCGCAACGTGATTCCGCTGGCAAGTTCCGATGAGGCTGCGGCGGCTTGGGACAGAGATACCCTGTTCTGGGAGAGCGGTCATTACCGCGTAGTCCGTCATAAAGACTGGAAGCTGCAGGTGGCAGCTCGCCCGGATAAGCAGTGGTTATTCAATCTGGCTGAGGATCCCACAGAGCAAGTGAACCTGGCGGAATCCCGGCCGGAGAAGCTGGCTGAGCTGATGGTCCTGCTCGATGCGCATCGCGCGAACGCGCGTCCACCACTGTACCCTGCTGCGATTGAAGCCGCGGTGGCGATTGATAAGACGCTGGCGGAGCCCTTCGAAGGCGGAGACGAGTACATCTACTCGCCAAACTAATCGTGGGATAGTTCGTGCGGTTAATCCCGCCACGGTGTGACCCGTGCTAGGTGGGTGCTGGGATTATCTCAACGAGGCCGCTGTTACCGTCCAACCGCACGCGGTCGCCAGATTGAATCACTTTGGTGCCTACACGGCTGTTCACAACGCAGGGCAGGCCATATTCCCTGGCGATTACCGCACCGTGTGACACCGCGCTGCCCAGGTCGGTAACCAGCCCGGCGATCATGCTGAAGTAGGGTGTCCAGCCGATATCGGTGATTGGGGTGACCAGAATCTCCCCGGGCTGCAGCGCCGCTGCCTCTGCCAGGGTGTGGGCAACGCGTGCAGTGCCTTCAACAACGCCATTGGATGCAGGGCGGCCTAAAATCTTCCCATCATCACTGCTGACCTTGGGCGCGCCCAAGGGCTGCGACGCGCCCACGCTAATCTCTGGAAACTCGAAGCGCTGTTGAAAGGCCAGAGCCTCTCGACGTTTTTCCGCAAGTGCGGTGTTCGCCGCAGACGGTGATGCAACCACATCGGGTAACTCATCGAATGCGAAAAAATAGACGAGGTCGGCATCCGGCAGTATATCTTCTGCGAACATCAACTGGCCCAGCTGTTGGAATGCGATCTTGAAGTGATGTGCCACGGTCACCAGGTGCGACTTGGTGTGCTCCCGGCGCCGCACAGCGTTGTGAGCCTTTGGCAGTATCCACCGCAGACCGCGCGACAGTTGCTGCGTATCTATTGGTTGGTGACTGGCGCTGTGGGTGTCCGCACCGCCGATGCGCGCCCTCGTACCTGCCTGCATGCTCTGGATCAGTGGGATGGGATCTTCGCGCCAGGCCGGATCTCGCATACACAGCTCGCGATAGCCTCTATGGCCATGCTGCGCCAGGAAGTTGGAAAATGCCTCACTCACGGCCGGCGCAGATTGCACCCAAGAGAGTGCGTCGCCGGGGTTCGCCTCACAGAAGTACTGCTGGGCGTCCGGTACGGTGGCAAGATGGTCCATGAGCTTGTCGAGCTGTACGACCATGTCGGCACTTTCTACGCCGCTGGCCCCGGCAAGAAGCCGCATGGCTTCCGCCTGCTCCTGCGCTGTCGCGGCGTTAGACTTGGCCGCGACCATGTTCTCAACAATGGCCGAAAGAAAGCCGGACAGGGCGGAGGACTGAATGTGCACGGCCATCGCATGTTCATAGAAACTGGCTTTGTCTTGCAGTTCGCGCACCAGCGCCTGTGCTGTCTGCTTGGGTGCAATCTCAAAGGCGGCGACTTCGTCGTCAAACTTGTCGACAACCTTGGGCGCCGATAGCGCGTAGTGAAGCAGCTTGACGGTATTGATTAACTGACGCCACTTCGGTTGCGACGGTAGTGCTTTCAGCTCAGGCACCGGTCTGCCACACAGCGTTTGAGCAGTTTGCTCGGGGGTGCTCCCCAGTACCCCGGCACTCATTACGATATTGCCGGTCAGGTTCAGGAATAGGTGGCCGAAGCCCCAGGCCGTCACTTGCCATTCGGGACTGATAGATTCCCGTGCGCCCACGGTTACCTGCATGTGTTGCAGGCCATAATCGATACTCCACCCCGTTAAAGACCCCGTTAGCGGTGAAACGGCCCCCGGCATCATTTCGCTCACGTTGCTAATCGTGAGCACGTCGTCTGGTCGCGGCAGCGGTGTATCAAATTCGTTGAGGTCTGCGGGTAAGGTGGTAATAGGGCGAGCCTGCAGCCAGAATAGTTGGCCGTCGGCATCGATTGCCCACTCGAGGTCCAGGGGCTGGCCTTCGTGAGTCTCTGCCTGACGCGCTTCACGCGCGATCTGTGCAATTTGCGCGTCAGTTAACAATGGCTGGTCGCCTGTGAGTGCGTGCTCATCGACTGTGCCTGAGGTGTTTACCACAAAGTGGTCTGGTGTGGCCTCACCACTTACCAATGCCTCACCCAGTCCTGCCACGGCATCTATGACCAGTAGGTCGCGTCTGGCACTGACTGGGTCGGCGGTGAACACCACGCCAGCAACAGCCGCATCCACCATTTGCTGCACAACGACATTCATGTAACGCGCTTCATCGCCGGAACGCTGCACGTAGTCCTTGGCGCGCTGACTATCCAGCGAGGCAACGCAGGCATTGATAGCCGCGTGCAATTCGCTACGCCCGGTTACATTCAGCACGGTGTCATACTGACCGGCGAAGGAGTCATCGGCACTGTCTTCGCCCAGGGCAGAGGAGCGTACCGCTACCGGCTTATCGCCCAGTGCTTGCCACGCGCTCTGCAGTTCGTCTGGGTGCGCGTCAATACGTGCACCGCGAATAACGAAGGCGGGTGGCACTGTCAGGCCCATGGTGACCAGGCGTGACAGGCCATAGGCCTTCCCGCCGGCGGAGGCATCCTGAATGTCGGCCAGCTGCAGTAGCTCTGCCGCAGGTGCGTCGGTGCTAGGCGCTATCGCCGTTTCGCTCATCGTGGAATCGTTCACGCAATCACTGTATCCCGTGTCCAAGAGTGTGGTGTACAGCCTGCTGAGCAGGCCAGTAAACAAGTCCCAGGACTATAAGTCAGCGGTTGATTTTTGCTCAAGGCAGCGATGCGATTAGTGGTCGGTGGACTGCTATTTCAGTATCACCACTGCACTGGTGCTGTTATGCACCGACAAGTAGTACCTCGCTTTCACTAGCTGGGAGACGAGGGAGGGCTGCGCTATGCACGCTGAACTATGAGAATCCTTCGTTCCCTTGATGCTGCAACGGGGCAGGGTCTAGCCTGTGTCCTACCGGGCCACAATATGGCACAATTAATGCCATATTGTGATGCCGGCAATGGATGTGATTGCGCCTGTTGCCGGTGGAAACGTACCTGTCCATAAGCGGCGTTGCAGGTGAATTGCCATGCACCGCAACGTCGGCGGCAGCGAAGTCTTGGTCATTCTCTGACGATAACTGCAGTTAGCAAAGAGGGTTTATCGATGAACAAAATTTTGACGGTGCTGCTAGCCCTGCCTGCCATACTTTTCTTAACCCTGGGCCTGCGCTGGCTGGTGGCACCCGAGGGTGTAGCCGTTGAGTTCGGTATGGCGCTGGACAGTGGTCTGGGCCTCTCCACACAGATTGGTGATCTCTCGGCGTTCTTCCTGACTTTGGGTTTGAGTATGTTGCTGGCGCTTCTCAGCCGGCAACGGATCTGGTTCTACCCGCCGATCATGCTGCTGGGTTTTGCAGCACTGGGCCGTGTACTGGCCTGGCTGTTTCATGATGCCGCACTGGCACCGCAGATCGCTATTGAAGTGATCGTCGCTGCCTTGTTGTTCCTGGCATCCCGCCGTCTGGCTGAGGCAGCCTGAGATGCTTCCAGCGCTCTTATCCAAGCCGGCGCGCGGCATCGTCTGGCTCTGTGCACTGTGGCTGGCATGGGCGCAGACTGCAGCCCAAGCCCAGAGTGATGAAGGGGTCAATCGCCCTAACATCCTGTTGGTGCTAGCGGACGATCTCGGGTTCAGTGATCTCGGCGCCTATGGCAGTGAGATCAGTACCCCCACCTTGGACAGGCTGGCAGAGCAGGGCGTGCGTTTCACCAACTACCATACGGCGGCCAATTGTGCGCCTGCGCGTGCCATGCTGTTAACCGGGGTTGATGCCCATCTAGCGGGCGTGCCCAATATTCCTGAGATGCTAGCGCCAGAGCAGATGCGCTTTGATCATTACCAGGGCGTGCTGGGCAACAACGTTGTGACCGTGGCGTCGTTGTTGGAGAACGCGGGTTTTAACACGTACATGGCCGGCAAATGGCATTTGGGAACGGGGCCGGGCAAATTGCCCAGCGCACGCGGGTTCATGCGCACGGTGGCACTGGCTGACTCGGGGGCAGACAACTGGGAGCAGAAGCCCTATCTGCCAATTTACGACAAAGCCAACTGGTATGCCGATGGCAAGCCATTCGATCTGCCGCAGGACTTCTACTCATCGCGATTTCTCGTAGACAAGACCATCGAGTTTATCGACAGCAATCTGGATGACGGCAAGCCGTTTTTTGCCTACCTGCCGTTTCAGGCGGTACACATCCCGGTTCAGGCGCCCCAGTCATTCATTGATCGATACATGGGCGTTTACGACGGCGGTTGGGATGTGCTGCGTCAGCAGCGTCTGGAGCGCGCGTCAGCGTTGGGCATTGTGCCTGAACACACGGCCATGGTGACGATGAGCACCACGGATGACTGGTCTTCCCTAACTGCCGAACAGCAGCGCTACGAGGCCAAGCGTATGGCCGTGTATGCGGCCATGGTCGAGGCCATGGATTTCCATTTGGGGCGTTTGCTGAAGTACCTCGAGCTGCAAGGCAGACTGGAGAACACCCTGGTGGTATTTACCTCGGACAATGGCGCCGAGGCAAGTGGGCCGCCTCGGCAAAATGCGCCGATCAATCAGCGTCTGCTGGCGAGTATGGATTACAACACGGACTACGAGACCCTGGGGCTAAAGGGCAGCTACAACACCATCAGTCCCAGTTTTGCGAGTGCAGTGGCCAGTCCATTGGCCTATTACAAATTTTATGCGGGAGAGGGCGGAATGCGGGTGCCGCTGATTGTTGCGGGCCCGGGCGTTGTGGCTGGCGAAATTGATCGCGCCTTCACTTTCGTGACCGATATTACCCCCACGCTGTTGTCTTATGCGGGTGTTGCAGCACCCGGCCAGCGCTTTGCCGGGCGCCCCATTGAGCCGATGTCAGGCCGATCGTTAATGCCGCTGCTGACGGGCGCTGCGGATCGGGTCTATGGGCCTGAGGATGCCGTTGGATATGAGCTTGCAGGACACGCTGCACTGTTTCAGGGCGATTACAAGTTAGTGCGCAACCGTCCGCCGGTGGGCGACGGTGTCTGGCGACTGTTCAACCTGGCTGATGACCCCGGTGAAACCGAGGACCTGTCGCAGCGCGAACCACGAAGGTTTGAAGCGATGAAGCAGTCTTACGCGAACTACGCCATTGAGAACAAAGTGCTGGCGCCGCCAGCGGGGTACACGCACACCGGTCAGCTGATTATCAACACATTGCATGGGCGCCTGCGAGAGCCCATTCTGGTTGGCCTGCTGTTGGTGTTGTTGCTGATTCCACTGTGGGTGACTTATCGACGCAGGCTCTGACGCAGCTACTTATAGCTAGACCACCGCTACGAAATCTGTCCGCGCTCTACGTTGGCACCACGTTCAAAGGCGATGACGGCTGCAATCGCTGCTCCTCTATCAAAACTATCGCCCTGGCAACTTGTACCTGGCGTTGCGCCGAGAGTAGTCGGCGAAACCTGTCCAGCATGTGAATGCGCATGGCCTGAAACAAGCTGGCCGGCAGCAACAGCCCAAGTAGCGTAAACGACAGCACCAGTAGCGGGGCGGTGAGGCCAGTATTGGCCACCGTGTTGATCAGCATCTGCACGGATATGGGTTTGGGCAGCGTCAGTATGCTGATGCCGTTTCCCTATACCACGGCAAGAATGTAGAACTCGCTATCGAGCCCGATATTAGTGACGAAGTAATGAAAGCGCTCGCCGAGCATGTGGGTGTTTTTCAGTGCTAGATACGCCATCCAGAGTTTCTTGCTACCGCGTTCATGACCGCCTCAATGGTGTTTCTTTAAAGGCGCGCAGCGACTCTGACACTCGATAGAGCTATTCATTGACCTAAAGGCCTTATGGGCGAGAGGGTGTATCAGGGCGTGTATAGATAAAACGTGTACGCAGCTGTGGAGCTCGCTGGATAAAAGCGGGAGTGCGCCAGCCCGAAGTTAAATTGAGCGCACAAGTCTGAGGGCCGGTTTTTCCCTTGAGGTTGTTCCGATCAGGTAATGCGTTGTTTTCGGCTTCGATGCACTTGATATTCATTCTCATTTGCAATATCATTCCCGAAAAATTACCCCCATTACACGATTTTGGAACCCTCGCTATGTCCCGCAAACCCATATGTACCGCCGTCACTGCTGCTGTAGCCCTGTCTCTTTCTGTTGTTTCCGCTCAAACGGCGGCGCAGGATGCCAATGGTCAGGAGGAGGTGATTGTTCGCGGTCAGTACCTCTACAGTGACACCATCAACGCCTTGAAATCGCCCACTCCTATCCTTGACGTGCCTCAGAGCCTCTCGATTGTGACGGCCGATGACATCATCAAGCAGGGCTTTACCGGCGTGGGTGACATCATTAACTACACGCCGGGTGTGAATAACTCACAAGGCGAGGGCCACAGGGATTCCGTTGTCTTTCGCGGCATCCGCTCAACGGCAGATTTCTTTATCGATGGCAATCGGGATGATGTTCAGTACTACCGTTCCCTGTATAACCTCGAGCAGGTGGAAATTCTGAGGGGCCCGAATGCGCTTCTGTTCGGTCGAGGCGGTACTGGCGGTATCCTCAACCGGGTCACCAAGAAAGGTGCGCTGGGGGAGACCTTCGTGGGTTATCAGGCCAGTGTTGATTCATTCGGTGGCTACAACTTGCAGTTCGATGGCAACCTCGCGATCAATGATGATGTGGCCTTTCGCCTTAACGCGTACTACGAGGAGCTGGAAAATCACCGCGATTTTTATGACGGTGAGCGTGTCGGTATCAACCCTACCCTCAAGATGAGCCTGGGCGATGAGACGGTATTGGACCTGTCCTATGAGTACATCGACAATCAACGATTTATTGACCGCGGAATTCCCACCGGGGCGGACGGCAAGCCCGTCGATGACTTCGACAAAATCGTTTTCGGTGACCCCAAACTGAACAATACAGAGCTGGAGGCGCATTTGGTCCGTGCCATCCTGCAACATGATTTCTCAGATTCGTTGAAGGGTAACGTCAGTGCCTTTTATGGCGATTACGACAAGCTGTATGAAAACTTTTATGCCTCCAGTTATGACGAGGTAAATACGCCCGATCAGGTCACCCTCGACGGTTACGTGGATACCACGCAGCGTGAAAACCTGATTTTGGCGGCTAACCTGGTTGGCCAGTTTGAAACTGGCAGCATTGAGCACACAGTGGTCACCGGGGTCGAGTACATCGATACCTCCTCTGATCAGGATCGCTTCAATGCATTCTGGGACACAACGCAGGACGATAACGAAATCTTCAACGTCGAGCGCCCGCTGAACCTGCGCAATGGTGTGGGCGTAAACGCGTTTGGCGAAGTGACAACCAACGACTACACCGTCGACATTAACGATGACACCCGTGTGGATCTGGAGACTCAGTCCTTCTTTATCCAGGATGAGATTGCACTGTCTGAGCACTTCGATCTGGTTCTGGGCGCTCGCTACGACAGCTTCGACATTGATGTGTTCAATGTGGTGGCCGACGAGCGTCGCAGCCGCAGGGATGAAGAAGTGTCACCGCGTGCGGGGTTGATTTACAAGCCGGCAGAAAACATCTCGCTTTATGCCAGCTACAGCGAAACCTTCTTGCCGCGCAGCGGTGAGCAGTACGCGAACATTAACGGTGATGCGGATGATCTGGATCCGGATGAGTTTGAAAATCGCGAAGTGGGCCTGAAGTGGGACTTCGCCAATGGCATTCGACTCACAGCAGCTTACTTTCAGAACGAGCAGACGCGTTCAGATCGTGACAATGACACCGGTGAGTCGTTTGAAATCCGTGGCCTTGAAGTCGACGGTTTCGAGGTGCAACTGGAAGGCCAGATTGGCGACAACTTCTCCTTCCGTGGTGGCTACAGCTACCTGGATGGCGAGACTGGCGATGGCGAAGAGCCCCGGGAACTGCCGCAGAACATGGCCTCCATCTGGGGCAACTATCAGTTGACGTCTCGTATTGGTCTGGGCATAGGCGCCACTTACCAGGACGAGTCTCTGATCAAGGATGGCAGTGATGCTTACCTGCCCAGCTACACCCGGGTGGATGCAGCCGCTTATTACGATGTAAATGAGAAGCTGCGTGTGCAATTGAATGTAGAGAACCTGTTTGATGAGGATTACTACCCGAACTCCCACAGCACGCACCAGGTGACAGTGGGTGAGCCGTTGAACGCGCGTATCGCTCTTATCGGCCGCTTCTAGATCAGGATCTAGCAAGCTCCAGAACCGCAGGCTTTGGCCTGCGGTTTTTTTTTGGTCAGGAAAAAGTAGATGGGGTTTGCTTTGAACTTATCGTTCTTGAGACAAAGCAATAGCGTTACTGGCTTTATCGGCACGCCATTGACTCTCTTTGCTGATCTGAGGATATTCACCACTCAGTTGGACATGGATAGCCTGCGGAGCAGAATGACCGATGAGTAGACTCACAACGACTTTGCGCGATGTTCTGACCGTGCAGATTCTGTTGGCGGCGTCCTGCAGCCTTCCTTTGCTGTTTATCGATTATCAAATGTTCTTCGGTTTCTGGGGCGTGCTGCTGTGCTATGTGTTGTTTCGGCTCTTCACTGGATCCGCAGAGAGTAGCGCCCGTGCAATTGTCGAGCGCGATAACGATCGCTTCGGCGAGTACGACGCACACTTGGTTGAGCGCAAAAAGGTTAAGCGCCAGGCTGTCTACGAGGGCGAAAGCAATTATCGCTCAGCCCGTGAGAGTGCGCTTGAGGCAAAGCGAGAAGCCGCTGAACGCCAAGGTGTGATCGCCTTTCCCCAAGCAGAGGCTGATGAAAAACCCTGACCGGTTTGCCAGGTGAAGGTAGAGTAATCACCAACTAGCTGTTATCGGACGAGTTTGCTTTACCACTCCGTAACTGACGCACAATGGCGAAAACAGACATCACTGCCGCAGCCACAAAAATACCCTCCGCGGAAACCGGGCGTGGATCAAATGCCCACTCGATAATCAGGTTGATCACAACAGCCATTGCAATATACGCAGCAATGGTAAGTGCCGTGTGGACAGTAGGCCTTTGTGGTTTTTTGGTCTGCATCCCGGCTCCTAGGTGACGGATGTAAGTGAGTGAACGGTGATCTGGGAATGTCTTTTCGACTAACTGAACGTCACTAATGTCATCGCCACGGCATTAAGTACTATGTGTGGGACGAGTGCGGCTAAAAATCCGCCGTACTTTAATCCATTGCGCCATGTGAAGTAATTCAACGAGAACAAGTAAAAGCTCGAGAACATAGGCAAGAACCGCAGAGGATCCATCAGTGAATGGAGGGTAGCCGCCAAGGCTGCCATTACAATGCACGCTATTTGCACGCTTCGGCCTAGTCTCTCTATTGCTCCGAGGCACGCGGTAAGCAGCAGTGTCTCAATCACTGGCGCAGCAAGGATGTAGCCGGCAATATCAATCAGGCTTAAGGTGACAGCTTCTGTTGGGGCGGCCACGCGATCAGATACGAGTTGCGAAAAGCCGAAGGAAATGAGAGCCAGCAGCGTGGCTATTGCGGAGATCGCTACACCAAGCCATATTCCCGAGAGCATGCACTGCTGGTAGCTCTGGGCCTTGGGTTTGGCAAAAAACTCAATCAGGGCTAGCATTTGTAAGTTGGTGGGAAGCAGCCGGGGCAATTTCCGCCCCGACTGCGCCTCAACTTCCGTTCACGGGCGATGTGGTGCAATGCGCCTCTCCCTATTCATTTGCCCTCCGGAGCTATATGGCAATCCATCCCCAGCCATTGCGGCTGACGCGATCAGCTTGAAACCATCGTAAACAACGCCTCCCACGATCATTAGTCCTAAAGCCTGTGCAAGCGGATTGCCCCCACCGACTTGATCGATCTCTGTTTGTGTTAAACATCTCATAATTGCGACTCCATTCGCGGCGCCACAGTAAACGCCGCTCTCATCCATGATCTCACCCAAGCTCGGCGAGCGCGTAAATGATCCATACCTGTTGCTGGATCAAATCTAAATTACTCAACAACTACTCGTCTCCCTTCTGGATGTGCGTCTTACAGTGATGTTGCGCGATGGTAGAAACGGCAGTTAAAGGCTTCACCTTTAGTAAACGATTTCAGCTCCACTTGAACTATGGAGCTAGCTAGGTAATGACTTGAGTATAGGTAAGAATTTTGCTTTTTTGGGTTTCCGCGGGCTGTATCGATGTATCCAGACAGATATTGATGGTACACGTTGCAGTCGCTACTCAACCCTGAGGCTATAACTAAGAAAAATAAGTTCTCGAGTGCCCCGGCATCACGTTGAAACGCACTGTAGCGGTCTGCATAGCCTTCCTTGTTATGCCATGTTTGCAAGTCTTTCCAGTCGATGGTGTTACGTTTGGCCACTTCCAGCGTCAGCTCTCGGCATTGAGCGTCTGCCTCCAAAGACCACCACAGTAGACGATCCTTCACACAATCAGTCGGGCTAAGTAGGCGCACGGGGCCTAGCGCAGTCTTAAACTCCCGCGTGCGCTCCGTGGTGATCTGCTCTTTGCCAATCGCCAATGGTGCAGATGGAAACTCCAGTGACCAACGACAGCCCTCCCTCTCGAAATATCGGCTGGATGCCTTGGCAACGAAACCAATGCTGTTGAGAGCTGATGCGATCTTGCTCTTCCTGGCGTAAGTCAGGTCGATGAAGTCGAGGTCCAGCGAGCCGAAACGTTCGTTCGTATAAAGACAAACACAAGACCCGCCGACCAGAACCACATCAATGCCAGCGTCTAGAAGAGCTTGTGCAACCAATGCGGCCAGTTCAGCACGGCTTAGCGCATTGATTTCCGTCACAAGGGTTTGCCTTTGCGGCGAGGTCTGCGGCGATTGAGGATTAGGGTTTCACGTATTTCCTTTGGGGCGAGGTCTAGCGCTTTGGTGAGTAATGCTATGACTTCAACTTTAAACGCGTAGCGTTCATTGAAAGCAAAAACCCGAGTACGGCCGACCATGTTGCTAACGAGAAGACCGTCTCTCTCCATGCGCTCGAGGTGCTTCTGCACATTACTAACATTCATCTGAAATGTTTTTGCAATGTCCAGTGCGTAGCCCTCACCTCTGGCCACCAAAAACAACAGCACCCTTTCGGCTCCCTCTGAACCAACTACTGCTTCGAGCACGCTGTTCTCCCTGTCCTTTATAAACCTCTAAAGGTGGTTATACTGCCACTAAAAGAGGTTTATGTAGCAGGCAAATTTCGCCTGCAGTCCGGGTCTGTTGACATGGGGTGAGTCGAGGGTTTCGATCCTGTTATCTATACCGGCGTAAAGTACTACTCGAAGATAAAGGCGTTGAGTTTGTTGCCTTCGGGGTCGCGGAAGTATGCCGCATAGAAACCCTCTATGCGCAGTCCCGGGCCGCCTTCGCAGGTTGCGCCCAGCTCGATAGCTTTGGCATAGAAGGCATCGACCTGTTCTCGTGACTCCATATTCATAGCCGCCATTACGCCATTACCCACGGTGGCGGGCTCGCCGTTGAACGGCGGGGTGAGCGCGAGTGCTGGCTCTTCCAGTGAGATGCCCCAGGCGATAAAACCGTTTTCGTCTTGAAAGATGCGGGTATGCCCCAGTGTGCCCAGCAGCTCATCATAGAAAGCTGCCGCCTTTTCCAGCTCATTGGTGCCCAGCGTAACGTATCCCAGTCGTGCCATGATGATTGCTCCTCTTGTTCAGGTTGTACTGATCACAGCATAACTTCGGGGTTGTGCCAGTGTGTTACACGTGTGAGTGGCGGCGGGTGTGGGTAGGGTGAGCTCACGTAGTTACGCGGCGATGCATTAGTAAAGCGATGTTCCGTCATAAGTTGGGATGTTTTCTTTGACATAGTTGCACAACTATGCAAATATTGCCGCCCATGGCAACGACAACTCAAGAACTGGCGGATCTGCTCAAGGCGTTAGGAGAGTTCAACCGGCTCTCCTTGGTTTACGAGCTGTGCGAGTGCAAGGCGCCCCGCAATGCCATGTGTCTGTGCTCCTGCTGCAGCGTGGATGCCTCCGTGGCATCGCGTCATCTGCGAGTACTGGCTCAGGAGGGTGTTGTTGAAATGGAGAAGCAGGGTCGTGAGCGTATCTACTCGCTTAACCGCGAGGAAGTAGCTCACAAACTAAGGGCACTGGCCGATCGCATCGAGGGTGCCGGTACCGAATTGTCGAAGGAGACAGAGCTATGAGCGACAAATGTGAGTGTGTATGCAGCGGTGGTAGCTGTTGCAAAGAGAAGTCTTGTGAATGCTGCAGCCAGAGCTGTTGCTGCTAGGAAACGAAAAAGCCCGCTGAGAAGCGGGCTTTTTTTGTGGCGTGAGTAACGATGATCTCCATAGACGTTCTCACAAGGTATCAGCCTATGGTTACCCAGCCCGCATGAGTCTCGAAACGTTAACTGTGTGCGCCCAGATGCGTTAAAACTCGTACGTTGCGCCTACACCCAAGGTGCGAGGGTTCGAGCGAAACGTGTTGTACCCGATAAAGCCGAAACCGGAAACAGCATAATCTTCGTCCAAAAGATTACGGGCAAATACGGATAGCTCTAGCCCATTCAGGGGCGTTCGCAGTGTCGCTTCTGCTGACACGGTGGTATATCCGCTCTGTTCCCGCTCTTCGAGACCCTCCGCATCCAGATAGAAGTCACTGCGGTATTTTGCGCTCAGCCTCAGATTGCCAGCGTAGCCAGTAGCAACTTGCCAGGCGTAGTCTGCTGAAAGTGTTGCCGATACATCAGACGCGAAGGGGAGCGAGTTCCCGTCAAACAGCGCTGCGTTGCCCGCGAGGTCGCTGCTCTGATCGATCTCTGTGTCCAGAAGTGTGATTCCACCATTGAAGCGCAACTGTTCAGTGGCCTGCCACTGCACGGTGCTTTCCAGCCCATAGCTGTAGGCGGTATCCAGGTTCGATAGCGAGTTGGAGACAATGTTGGAGCCATCGGGCAATTCGAAGTCTACGAATATCCTCGCCTGCGGTGCATCGTAGTATTGGTAGAACAGTGCGGCGGTCCAATTAAAACCGCCCACGTCAACGGACTTGAAGCCCAGCTCCAGGGCGGTAACGGTTTCTGTATCGAATAGACCCTCATCGGAATAGTGCAGCGCATTGTTGGCAACTTCGCCATTGAAACCACCCGACTTAAAGCTCTGGGCCAATGATGCGTAGGCCATGCCGGCATTGGTTGCGTATTGCAGGGCCAGGTCGCCGCTGAAGCGCAGGTCATTGATGCTATTCGATCCGATGGCCGGTCCCACATCACCGCGGTTGTTAAAGGCAACCACACCGTCCTCAAAAATATGCCGACCGTTGCCTTCACCTTCGATGCGCTCGTAGGTCAGCCGGGCCCCCAGTGTTAACTCCCACTGGCTGTTTAGCTCCACCGTATTACGAGAGAAAACGGCGGCTGTTTCGCGGGTTTGATCGATGTCTGTAATCAGCGTGCTGGCAGCGGTATCCGAAGCGGGGTTTGATCCGGTGCGCCCCGGCGCACCCACATAGGGGCAGGTGCCCAAG
>SPKZ01000980.1_pt1 | contig 15609 bp, 22 predicted proteins | sample 2456571 | NCBI WGS metagenome assembly SPKZ01 (sample SAMN11192286, study PRJNA482655) | marine metagenome | biome: ENVO:00000447; feature: ENVO:00000244|ENVO:00000211|ENVO:00000569|ENVO:00002023; material: ENVO:00002151; isolation source: ocean water from marine abyssalpelagic zone ...
CACAATTCTTAGATAGAAGAAATAGATTTTTACCTGGAGATGAACACCCAAACATAGGTGTCGATTCCACCCTAGCAAATAAAATTCGTTTAGATTCGAGTGATAGTAATACAGTATATTGGTATGATGTTATTAGAGGATTAGAAGACCCTACAGCATTTGATTTAGAATGGATGCATAAAAATTGGTCAACAACTATAACTGAAGCTTATCAAGTATTTTCTGATAATTATCAGAGTTTAGATTATTATTTAAAAGTTGATTCTGATACTTTAGATTGGGATATTTTAATTGGGACAGATTCTACTGATAAAAATGGTAAAAGAAATTTTGAAGGATTAGTTGATGAACTTAGAGTTTGGAATTATGCTAGAGATGAAGATGAAATATTCATTAACCATAGATTTATATTAAATCCAAGTTCTTATCTAAATCCATTGAGATGTTTAGTTGCGTACTATAGATTTGATGAAGGGTTAGGTGTTAATACTATTGAAGATTTAATGAATGGTAAAATGGTTAAAGATGTTGACAAATGGGCGAGAGCTAGAACAACATTTATATACGATGGTAGAACAGAAAAGGAAATTGATGAAATTACATTCTATCAATTTGAAAACTCATTCTATGAAGGTTCAAGTATAGATATTGATGATGAAGAAACCGATTGGGAAAATTCTAATGCTGACCTAGTTGGTATTAGTGACGAGAGGAACGTTTCTACCCTTCCTGAACCAATAACTAAGGAGAGTATAAGAGAAACACCACCTCCAATATTTAAGCGTAGTAAGAGGATGTTACGTAAGAAGAGAAGACGTAGATTTAGATTTAATATTAAATCTAAGATTTTCAGATTTACTAGACAAAGGAAATTTAGATTTAGACCATTGAAATGGTGGTTATTTAAAAAACGAGGTTTTAGGAAAGCACAGAAAGTGAAATCTTCTAAAGTTAGATACAGAATTAGAAGAAAAGGTAAAAGTTGGTTAGGTAGATTTAAAAAGTTAATCAGAAAACGTAGAAGATAAAGATTAAATAAAAAGGAGGTTAAAATATTTTAACCTCCTTTTTTATTATCCTGATTATATTTTGATAATCATTTAAAATTCTACATCACTTAATATTCTTGTTACAATGTTTAATTGTTTTCTAAAGAATTTTTTATATTCAATTAAAACATTATTAATAGAAAAGAAGTTTTTCTCATCAATATATTTGATGAAATAGAAGTCTTGACATTTAGACCAATGTCCTAATGTATTATCTGTAAATATTCCATTCTCATCAACATTAACAAAATGGACTATACACTCACTACTACCCTTATTAATGTATATTATTAAAGCTACCTTATCCTCACTATTCTCAATAGCTTCATGTACAGCATTTAACTGACACCTGAAATTGAATCTACATTTACCAGCTTTTACATCAATTTTTTTGAATGTAGCTTTGATATATTTTCTAATTTCATTTTGTGATTTTTTTTCTAACATATTAACTAAGTTTGTATAGTAAATAACATAAAGTAGGTACTAAAATAACCCACCATATCCAAAATTTCTTAAACATCATCATTTGAGTATAATCGGGATTATTAAACCAAAAAACAATGGCTAGTATCCAAAATATAATAAATCCTACAAAAGCCAATATAGCAATAATTGAATGAACCCATCCTAAACTATCGTATAACTCTTTTAATAATTCTTTCATATCTAACTATTTTAAATTTATTTGATTATAAATATACTAATTATTTTTTAATTTTACTAATTTCTTCTATTACTTCTTTAAATTTCTTTACAGGCAAACATACATCTCTCCAATCATTATCAGTTATGTATTTAGAATCAAACCAAGCATCCAAGTCACCTATACTTTTCATTGCAGAACTTTTATCTATTATTTCACCTGTTTTATGGTTAAGGTAAATCGGCATATACTCATAATCAAAAGTCTTTGAGTATTTAGCTTTATCTTGGTTGTTTAAAAAATAATCAATTACTTTTTCAGTATTACCATAGAAGTCATTTATTTCTATTGCCTTACCTTTTACCCAACACCATATAGTATAACAACTATTAACTTCTTTCCTATAAGTTTTATATTCCATAGCGTATAATTTTTGAAAAGTATATCCTAATGGTTTAAACTCAGATTCATTTATAGTGTAATTCATAACGGTGTTTAATTGTTTAACTCGCTTTGAATGCAATATACGAATATTTATTTAAAGATGCAAGGTTTTAATATTTAATATATAAACCATAAAATGTGAATAAAATATGAGAAAGTCATTCCTTACAAAAGAATATAGTATCGAGCCTATCGCAGGTACATTTAATATGAAAGAGCAACGAGCATTCTTTTCTTCTAAAATATTAGAGATAGAAGATGAAATGTATGTAGACTCAAATAATATTAATTGGACTGAATCTTCAGACCAAACACAAGGAATTAGATTAGAGGATATTAATAAATCATTTAATACAGAATTGGTTAAATCTGATAATCATAGTTTAAGATTTTTCCCGAACCAAACTGAACAACAAAAGAAAGAGTTCACTAGATGGGAGTTTAAAATAAATATTAGAGAAATTATAAATCAATATTTATTTGCACAGTTAAAAAGTAATAGAACTTTTGAAGGGATTGATAACAATAATACTATGAATACTTCAGTAGACAAAGCTATAAATGGCTATATTGTTGATAATGTTTATCCAAGAGTTAAATTTTTCAATATTGTTTTATATATCCAATACTATAAAATTGGTGATGAACAAGGATTCTTAGATGAAAATAATAATTCTGTTATTGCATTACAATTTGATAACCAATTCAGAGAAAATTTAATAACACCTTCACCTACAAGTGGTGAAACTAGTGAGGCTTATGAGAATAGATTAATTGAATTTAGGAATTCGATTAAAGTTAAAAACTTCCAATTAAGTACTGACCCTAATCAAGAAGTGGCTACAATTATTTACAAACAAACGGAATCAAGTTTAAATTATAAGTTTGATTACTATTATGATATTATTTGGGTGAAGGCTTAATAGAACAAACTACACAATACATATATAATAATAAAAAATTACGAATAATATGTCAGAGATACAACCTGCAAAAAAGAATACATTAGATTTAAAACGTGCAGACCGACAGGCTATATTAAATATGAATGCTACTGTTAATGCTAGAAATGAAAAATTAGATGTTTTTTTCACTAACCAACGAGAGTTATGGACAGCATTGCTAACACCTTTGTTCCATCAAATAGGAACACGTGAGCCTAAAGTCATAATGGAGGCACAATCTGAAAGTTTAGCTATTAGGTCAAGAATACAATCCGATATTTCAAAATATTCATCTGAATTATCAAAAGCTTATGTATCATTTAATAATGCATTTGGTGATAGAATGGAATATTATATGACAGGTTTTGGAGTAAAAACTGCTAGTTCTGAAAAGGTTAAAATGGTTGATAGAGATTTGGCTGAAGCTAAAAGAAAAACTGAATTATTAGAAATTCATATTGATTTTTTAAGAGAAAGTAGGAAAATATGTGATAATTTAGGTTTTTCAATTAAAAATATAGTAAGCATAATATCTTACTTAGAAGTAAATTAAAACAGAATTTAGGAATAATAGACTTTATTATTCCTAAATTCTAATTATTATTCTCCAATAATAACTTTTGGGAATCTGATGATTTTTTCACCAAGCATATAACCTGTTTCAACGGTTTCTACCACAGTGCCTTTTTTATCTTCTTCCACAGGTATTTTAGTAACGGCATACATAGTATCTGCATCAAACTTGTCACCATCCACCATAAAACTTTTTGCCCCATAACTTTCTAATGTTTTAATAAATTTATTATATGTTAATTGAATACCATCACTTAAACCACCCTGTGATTTACTAGCTCTATCGAAATTATCAAGAGTGACTAATAAATCAATTATCAGTTTTTCGTTTGATAGTTTAACAGATTGGATTTTTTCTTTAGCAACACGTTTTCTATAATTGTCAAAATCCGAAGTTAAAGTAGCGACTTGATTTTTTACAATATTATATTCTTCTTCTGTATAAGTTTTCTCTAAAACCTTTTCTTGTGCTACATCTACATCTACATCTACAACTTCTTCTGTAGGCTCAGTAGAAGACTCTTCTACGTTTGAAAATTTCTTATAGATACCCTGAACTAATTCACTAGTATTTACAAACTCCAATACCTTTTTATTAGCAGTATCATTACCCATAATATACTCTTGATAAGTTTGCATAAATTCATTCCAAATAGGAATAGCATCATCTACATTATTCATAGGTTCTAACCTATTTTTTGTGGCGATAAATTCGTTTATGAATTTATCATACTGTTCATCTATACTCATATTTTTTGTATCAGTTTTAATTTCCATCGTTTTATTCTAGTATTTTAGAAGTTAACACACATATAATATATATGTATGGTTTCATACAGACGATAAAATTAATAATTTTTTCTCATAAAAGAAAACATTTTCCCATTTTTTTATAAAATATATGGGAAGATGGTGGAAACCACCCTTTAAAAAAGTAATAGGCTTTAAATGAAATTAAGATATGATAAGAAACGAGAAAAGTTAATAATGATAGAGTCCACAAGGACTGAGTATCATCAAGTTAAATTAAGTTTAACAAAGAAAGTGAAAGGTTATCAATTCACACCACGATTTAAATTAGGAGTATGGGATGGTAGTATCTCTCTTTTTGACAACGGGGAGTTTGATATTGGTCTTTGGAAAGAGGTATACAATCTATGTAAAACACATGGTTGGAAATTTGAATTAGAAAACAAAGAAGACTTTCCTGTTAATAAAAAAATCAGCATGGAAGATGTACAAAGATTTTGTGATGATTTTTTTAAATACCATACATTACCTGATGGTAAGGATTTTACACCATACGAACACCAAATAGATTCAGCATATAAAATAATGAAGAATAGATTCTGCTTAACAGAGGTTGCAACAGGTGGTGGTAAGTCCCTAATATTTGCAGTTATAGCATTTTATATTTTGCGTGAAGTTAATCCTAATGCTAAATTTTTATTAATAGTTCCTAATATTTCATTAGTAACACAGTTCTATGATGATATAGTAGATTATAATAAAGGTTTTAATAATGGTGGTCAAAACCCTACTCCATTAGATATTAACATGGTAGAGATAATGTCAGATAAACCTAGACGTGATGAAGGGGAAGCTAACATATTTATAGGTACTGTACAGTCATTAGAAAAAAGAGTTGGTCACCCTGATTTTAAAGGGTGGTTTGAGCAGTTTAATGTAGTAGCAACAGATGAAAGTCATAAAGCAGGTAACGGTGCTAAGTCATCAGGTATTAAACAAGTTAAAAAAGTTATTAAACAAACAGTAGGCAATGCTTATATTAGATTTGGTATGTCAGGTACATATCCTGAAGAAGATAGCTTAGATTGGATTACAGTACAGTCCTTACACGGGCCCAAGATTGCAGAGGTTCAAGCTAAGACATTAATGGAGAAAGGTATTATATCAACAGTAAAAATCAAATCTTTACTACTTAATCATAATAATCCAACTTTCAATAACCAATTAGGATTAATTAAAGGCGGTGGGAATGCTAAAGCTGTATATGATTTAGAGAAGAAATATATCCATGAATCCGAACCAAGACTGAATTTTGTAACAGATAAATTATTATCGAAAGTAACTAAGAATAGTTTAGTCCTTTTTAATATTAAAGACTATGGTAAAAAAATATACCAAAAGCTAAGAGATGAAGTAAAAGGTATTGACGTATACTATATTGACGGTGATACTAAAAAAGACAAACGGGAGTATATTAAAAAGAAATTAGAACGACTAGGTGTTAGAGGGAAAATAGCTAGAATCTTAAAAGATGATACTATTAAAGATAGACCTAAAATATTAGTAGCTAGTTTTGGAACATTATCAACAGGAGTTTCTATAAAGAATCTACATAATGTTGTTTTTATGGAAAGCTTCAAGTCTGAACAAATTATAATTCAGTCTATTGGACGTATTCTAAGATTACATAAAGATAAAGATAGAGCTACGGTTTTTGATTTAGTGGATATATTTGATGCAAGAACAACTAAGAAGAATATACTATATAAACATTATGAAGTTAGAAAAGCATTCTATAATAAACGTGAGTATCCTATGGAAGAGCTTAAAATAAATTTAAAAAATAGATTAGAATAAATTATGAGTGATAGAGAAATTGAGGAATATGAAAAGAGTATTGAGGAAAGGATAGTGAATATTGAAGAAAAACTAGCTGATGAAAACCTTGATGAAAATTCTAGGAAAATTTATGAAGACCTTTTGGGAAACCTGAAAGATGAAGATTTTCTAGCAGAACAAGAAGCTATTAAAAAGCAGAGCGAAGAAGCTTTTGAACAATCTAAAACAAGTATTGAGGAATCAAAAGAAGAAATTAAAGAACTCATAAAAAAACATGGTCTAACATGGGATAAAAGAATAGATAATTTATTGTCTACATCTGAACAAGAAATTGGATATAGTGCATTATCCAATATAGACGGTTTTTTATATGTTTATTCTAAATTGGATTTAGATGATATTGTACTTAATATTAAATCAGGCATTCCTATGTCCGAAGCTACGTATAAATTAGAAGAGGATGTTATAAAATCTTTAGATTTAAATAATGATTACTATCTTTTAGATTTATATGTGAATTATTTAAATAAAGAGATATCTAAACATAACAACCTAGCAATAACGACTTTGTTTACATCTATTAATATATTATCAGAAAAAAGTATAGCACCCTGTTGTTTTTTTAGAGGAAATATTAAGTTTTTTTAAAACAAAACAGATATTAAAATATAGAATAGTATATATAACAAGAATAAGTAAATAAATTTTATGAATGAAATAAGTAAATATTGGGTTAGGATTCCAATCGGGTCAAATGACGAACATAAAGAAAAATATATAGAAGATTATATTTCTTTATTTCCTGAAAATGAAGAAGAAAAGATAGGAAAACAATGGAAGATTTTTAAAAGAATTGGTATATTACAAGTAGTGTTTGATATTAGAACAGGTGAAGCAGTATTAACAATGACATCGACTCAACTAGGAACTAAATGGGACGTATCAGCAAATATTCTAAGAGAGATAAAAGGAATTAATGATTTTGATTATCCTGAAATGGGAAATCCATCAGAAGGGATGATTCCTAATAATGAACCAAAAGAGATGGGATATTCTGAATATGCCTTATCTAGAAAAGAAGATAACACAGTACGTTATGAAGTTGATGAATTATTAGATATTATCTCATCTGATGGTTATAATTCTTTAACAAATAACCAAAAAGTTTATTTAAAGAATTTAAAGAAATAACATGGCATCAAAAGTAACATCTTGTAGTAAGTGTGGTTCATACGATATACAAGAACTCAACCCAACCACTAGAGATACTAGTACTAATAATTTATGTACAATATCATGTAAATGTAATGGATGTGCACATTTATTTACAATTAAATCGTGGACAAAAAGTGGGAAAAGAAAAGGTATCAGGTATTAAAAAGAAAAAGGAGAATGATTAATTATTCTCCTTTTTTATTCTATCCAATTCCCATTTTAATGGTTGTCTTTTCCAATTACGTGTCCAGTGTTCATCAGTGGAAACATGGTCTTTCCTCACCCACTTTAAAAGGTTTCTAGCAAACTCTTCATCTTTAAATGATTCAGTGTTTCTAGCTACAACACCTTCCATCATAGGAGTTCCATTGTTGATATCATATGCATCTAATTCTGATGGGTTTTTTACTAAATCTAAAATGATTGATTTGATATCATCGGTAGTTCCTCTATAAAGAACAGGTACAGTAGGTAAATCCAAACAATACGCATACTCGCATAAATCATCCCATGATAACCATTCTTTTTTAACTCTCACCCCAAAAAGGTAGTAATGTGATTCTAAAGCTTTATATTCTAAACTATGAATTGCATACATATTCTCACCAAATACAAATTCATCATCACCAATCATATTCTTCACCCTTCTATGGATATCCCATATAGCTCTATCCCAAGGGTGTTCAGTTGGAACTGCATGGCTTCTAGCGAATAGATTATCTCTAGTCATACAATCATTCTGCCCGTCTAATTTCTCAGTTATTATAATTTCCTTATTCTCCAAAAAACTATAATCTTTCGATATTCTATCATCAGATGTCGTCCCAGGGGAAAATGGGAAATGATAACTTCTGTTATATTTCGTGTTTTCCATAACCCTATTATTAATATATACAAATACAAAGGTAGATAAAATAAACAAGAAACCAAAATGGGAAATATTAAAAAATTTAAAGATTATTTTAATTTAAGTGAAGAATTAGGAATTAATGATGTTGAAGAAGATGTTGAAGCTGAAACTGATATTGAAACTGATATTGAAGATAATAAATATGCAGAATTTCTAAAAAGACTTGATGTATATAGATTTGATAACAAGATAAAACAAGATAAAACCCATTTGATTGCCAATGCTCGTATGACTAAAGAAGTTATACACACTGCTTGTAAATGGTGTAAAGACGAATCAGGACATATTTTCATGTTCGAAATAGCAATGGTAGAAACAGGTCTAGGTACATCTAAAAAAAGCAGAGCTACTAGAGGTGATATTGGAAGAGGTTTATGGCATGTTGATAAAGGAACTTTTGAGTGGACTAAAAAACCACATGTTAGAATAAACAAAGCTTTAGAAAGCTTAAAAAATATAGGTATTGATTGGACTAATTTAAAATGGAATGATATTTCTAATAATATTTTATTAGGTGCTATTGCATGTAAGCTCGTACTATTGAAGAAGAATATTAATCATGGTAATAGTCAAAATTTAAGTAAGATGGCTAAAAGAGCTAAAATATATGCTGTTCAATATAATGGAGGTGGTACTGCCGAAGCAGAAACTAATTATATCAAAAATTCTAAAGGATGGTATACAGCTTTAATAAAACAAGGTGCTGAGTATTTAGACTTTAGGGGCAAACGTTATAAGATTACCCCTAAAGGCTTATATCTTAATTAAGATAGTTGCTGGCATCTGTGCTAGTGCAAGATTTTTTACCCAAGCTTCTTCATGTTTGTTGATTGGTTCATGTACATTACAATTTGTCTGAACTGTTTCAGTATCTCTATAATAGAAATATCTATAATCATTATTTTGTGGAGTTGTAATATTCACAATAAATAAGTTATTAGAATGGTTGCTCGTTTTTAGATGTTTAACACCCATTCTCAAACCACCTTTATGAGCTTTTGATTCTTTTCTTAAATTAACAATATCGTTTTCGAAATAGAATCTTCTAATATAATCTCTAGTTTCTCTATCAACTTTATAAGCTTTGAAGTTCCAACGAAAATGTCCTGTTTTAACATTTTCATATTTCCTATCAATTTGAGTAATATGCATCCCTGTTAATTGCTCAACACCTTTATACCCACAGTTATCACTACCCCATTTTTTAACTTTACCGTTAACAATACTTTGAAGCATTGGTAGAACAGATGAAGGCGAACCTATGTAATTACACATATGGGTTATCTTATCAGCTAAAGCTGATATTACAACGACCTGAGAACCTGTATAAAGAGTTACAAAATCTTGTAACTCTATTTCTAAAGACTTTCTAATATTTGCGTATGTTTCTACTGCTGACATATATTTATTTGTATGTATGTTTAACTTATATACAATATAAGAACTAAAAATGAGTTATACAAATATTAATAGATATTTTCATTATTTAATGAATGGGTAATAGTTGTTATGACTCTACCACTTCCAACCATAAGACCACGGACAATTGATAATAGACTTTCATCCTTAGAATAATTATATTCTTGGCTAATCAATACTGTTATACTATAAGATATAAATGATTTATTAAATGCAATAGTTTCACCTACATGTATTTTAAATGCTCTATTACTTCTTAAATCTAAGAAGGTATTATCCTCATCAATATGTTGTCTTATTTCCCTTGGGATAGCTAAAACAACTAATTCCTCATTAATAAACCCAACACAAGTATGACCATAAATAGGTCTAATATGACCATCAACATCATGGTTATACTTAATATATTTCATATAACTAACATCATATGAATCATTTTTAACAGGTCTGAATATAATAGTAGAACCTATATCTTCTCTAGTTATTCTTCGTAACTTAATCATCTATAATTTATTTGAAGTTAAAAATTAATCTTTAAGAAATTTGAAGATTTCTTGTTTACCTGTTCTTACATCTATAGCCCTTATTATATAAACACCTGTTGGATAATTACTTACGTCTACGATATGATTGGGTTTAACATTTTCATAATTTTCAAATGTGACACCATTCATACTATAGATGCTAAAGTTTACTAAATTTACATTGTTAAAAAATATATTATCTACAATGTATTCTATTTTCAATTCTGTATCTACAAAACCAACATATATTATTGGCGTAAAATCAAACTCACCATCATAATCTGTCTGCTTTACTCTATAGTAATATGCACTATTAATTGAATAATCAATATATTCATATTCTATGATGCTTAAAGAATTTCCTGAACCATCAACTGTACCAATTGTTTCATAACTAATACCATTAACACTTCTTTCTATACTGAAAAAGTCATTATCTTTTTCCGATACAGTAGCCCATGTTAATAATACATTTGTTTCATTTTCTAATTCAGCATCAAAATATAATAATTCAATAGGTAATGCTGAACTACATGTTACAAATCTACTTGAAATACCTGGACCATGTATTTCTACTACAATATCATCACAATTCAAAATAGTAGGAGTAGCTGTACCACAGTCACCTACTATTAAATCCCTTGTTGATGTAGCACTTACCACAGAACCAACACCACCGTTATTAGGAAGGTTGAAAAAAGGTGTATCATCATCACATGCAATCTTAGCCTGTAGTGTCCATAACGAACCACCCCCACCAATAAATGTTACATCATGGTCAATATTAACACTGTAATTATAATTTGGGTCAGGACATGTAGAAGGTACATTAACACTAACAACATCTAACTCAATATGTACAGTGTATCCATTAGTTGAGACAACATCAATTATACATTGAGAATATACCAAACTTGTTATAAATAATATTATTGTTGTAAATAATCCTTTCATTCTATCCTAACCTAAATCTTCTATTTGTTCCATAACATAATCTATCTCTTGTGCTAATTTATAATCTATTTGCTCATTTCGACAACGCATTAATAAATCAGCCATTATATTAGCAGTATTTGCTAATTTCGTAATATCATCTAAGCTTATTTGACTATAAGCTTCTAATTCTTTTTTTAATCGGTAATTTTCATCTACTATCTCTGTAACATCCATTATTAATATTAACTAATTTTTTTGAAGATAGATTTTAACGTATCTTTCATAGTTATATATTCAGTTTTAAGTTCAGATGCATAAATAATAACAACGTATTTATTTTCATATGTTGCTATATCATCATAAATAGCTTTAATTTTTCTTTTAACAGAATTCCTATCTACGGCTCTTTTAAATTTCTTTTTAGGTACAGTAATCAAAGTTTTAGTTTCTGAATCAGTATCAAGAAATTTAACACAAAAAGGTGGCTTATAGATAGTTTTAGTCTCTTTAGAAGAGAATACTTTATCTATAATTCTTTTATTTTTTAATATTTCTGACTTTTTCATATACCTCTTTATAAGTGGATATCTTATTATCTTGATTTTCATAGAAGTATAATGCGCCTGTTGACGATAATACTTTTTTCTCTCGATTATGTAAAGGTAAATCTTTTAATGTTAATTTACAAACCAATACAGAATTTTTAACAGGGTCTACCCCACCTTCTAATGATTTATTTATTTTATCATCTGATATTATAGCCAATACACCTTCTCTGATAATTAACACCTTGTATACCAACTTATTATTTTTTTTGAAAATATTTTTAATGAATTTAAACATCTATTTATTCTAATTTTTATTTATATTTTAGAACATATTATAGTTCTAAAAAAGCTTTTAGTTTATCTTTGTTAATTTCGAAAATATTATCACCTTTTTCTTGAAGATTTTTCATATTATTTTTTTCAGTATTATCCATAGATGATAAACTTTGTGGTAATATTGGATTAATTCTTAAATACTGCTCACTACAATTAAACGAATCAAATAATTTATTTAATTGATAATGTGTCACATTACTAGTACTGCTCATCATCATATCTATAGATGGTTTAGCCCATTGTAATAATCCCCATTTTCTAGCTTTCTTATTTTCATAAGCTATATTATATGAACCTGTACCAATACTCAATATTTTAACATCTCTTACTGTTAGATTTCTCTTACTCTCAAATATTTTATTAATCTCAGTATAAGCACATAAAGAAGAGTTATTAGCATATAATCCACCGTCAACCAACGAATATCTATTACCTGAAATAGAATATATCTCAGCAGGTTTAAAATAAGTAGGTGCTGATGTAGTACCTCTCAATACATCCTTAACATAAAAATTTTCATCAGGTGATAATTTAGCATTATGTTGTTTGAATAAAATACACTCTCTTTTCTCAGTTTCTACACTTGGTATCAAACAAGGTTTTAATAAATCTTTAAGTTCTAAATCACCAAAATATTTCTCCAATGAGTCAACTAAACCTTTTTCATCGAATTCTGAACTGAATATACCAAAACCACTCTTTATTCTCTGTTTAAATGATTTATTAAAAATTTTATCTCCATTATCTAGATAAAAAGAAACAACTTCTTCAGCACTATATTTAGGTTTATTATACTCATTAGGTGTTATATAAGCACATGCTAAAATTGCACCTGTCGATGTACCTGAGATTATATCGAAATAATCACCTATTCTTGTTGTTGGGTCATTAGTAATTTCTTTTAATAGATTTTCTATTCTAACAATTATCTGCCCACTTAGAACACCTCTTATACCCCCACCATCTAACGATAACAATCGTATTTTCCTATCTTTTATATTAATTAACCCCTTCATAATTAGACACTTTATAGTATATATGAAGTAAGGTCATAAAAAAAGTATGTTATACAAACATACTTTTTTTATTAGTAATTATTTAATCCTTATATCTTTTCATAATATCAATTAAAAATGGGTCTCTAACAATATCATCCTCATCAAATTCTACTAAACCAACACCATCCATATCACTAAACCTATAAATAGCATCTTCTAATGCATTTTTCTCACCACGTTTTAATTTTATATCACATTGTTCAATATCACCAAGAATAACCATTTTTGAATTCTCACCTAATCTTGATATATAAGTTTTTAACTCCATCACATTTAAATTCTGCGCTTCATCCAAAATACAAAATGTACCTATAGCATTACCTTTTTCATCATTTTTTCCAAATGTTGCGCCCCTAATAAAATTTACAATTTTATCAGTCACTAATTCAGATTGTTTAAGATAATTTGTAATTTTAGTACCAATTAATTTATTTAAATTATCATAGAAATGTTGAAAGTAATGATTAATCTTCATATCTAAATCACCAGGTAAAGCACCAATTGATTTAGGCGATACTTCTATTATAGGAGTAGTTAATAATATATCACCAACTACATTCTCTTTTAATAATTCTAAAGCAGTTTTCAATGCAATAAATGTTTTACCTGTTCCTGGAGAACCTGATACAAAAGTAATTCTATTATTTTTAATAGTTTCTGATAATAGTTTCTGTTTTTTGTTTTTAAACTTACTGTTTATTGGGAAATTTAATTTCATCATTTCCCTCATTTCATCAAATTTTAAATCTTCAATATCATTTAAAGATGATTGTAAAATTTGTTGTTTGCTTCTTTTCTTTGACATAAATACAATTTTTCTCTTATATATAATTTTATACCACACCTTTTGGGGTAGTCTAATTTGATATATAAGAGAAAGTAATATAATGAATTGGACTGATATAGAGATAAAATATTTAATTGATAATTATCATGATACTAAAAATGAAGATTTAAGTGAGAAATTAAACAGGTCTAAATCTTCAATATCAACGAAGGCAAATAAATTAAAAATTAAGAAAAGCAAATCCCATATATCTAAAATGGTTGGTATACGAAACAAAAAGTGTGGTAGAGATTTAAGTTATACTTTCGTGAAAAAAATCGCAAGTGAGTATAAATGTAAATCTGAATTTAAATTAAATGACTCTAGTTGTTATTCACATGCTTATAAAAAAGGGTTTTTAGATGAAATATGTGAACATATGATTATACAAAATTATAGCAAACCTCAACTAATATGTAAGTTCATTTTTGACTATCTTTTCAATCTCGAATCATCTTATAATAATCGAACAATAATTAAACCATACGAATTAGATATTTATTATTCTGATATTAAATTAGCCATAGAATATAATGGGAAATATTATCACTCAAATAAGGATAATACTATATTAAAATATAAAATGTGTAATAAATTAGGAATTTTATTACTTGTTTTAAATGAAGATAGTCGAAACTATGAACAAGATATTAAAAATTCTATTATTGATATGTTACCTAAAATATTTAAACACACAGGTATAATAATAACTAGAAAAGATATAAATAGTATTGTTATGAATAACGATATTTATAATAGATTATACTCACATGATACGTTTTTGGAAATATCCAAAAAATATAGCGATGTGAAAAGTTTTAGAGATTCTGAACCTAAAGTTTATTTAAAAATGTCTAGGTTAGGCATACTCCAAAAGTATACCTTTCATATGAAAAGAGTGTATAAAAAATGGAATGATATATCTATTAAAAACGAGATATTAAAATATACATATCTACAAGATTTCATAGATAATTCTAAAGGGTGTTATTTACATATTAAGAGAAATAAGAAAAGCAATTTATTAGATAATTTAAAATATAAAAGATATAAATAACATAAAAAAGATAAAGTAATATATACATTATAAATCGAAGTATTGAAACATAGTATGACAGAATTAGAAGGAGAAAAAAAATTAATGTATAACATAATTTTTGGTGAAAAAGAGGAGTATGACATTCCAATATTAGAATATATACCTTTAATTGATGTAGACGATTTTCGAACAAGAATAATTAGTAATTTAGAATTATCAGGGTTTGAAATTGTAGATGATGTATTAATTATGACTAAAGATAGAAAGTCATGGATACTTAAAATTAAAAGATAAAATTAAGACTATATAAATAATATGTGGGAGAAAAATAATACCACTTGGGATAGAATAGAGAATCATTATGATTCAGGCATTTTTAAATCTTTATTAGATAAATTAAAGACATACTCTAAGTGTGTCAATGCCTCAACGTATAACGTAACAAATACATTAGCGGATGTTTATAGCAATCTAAAATACCAAAATGCATTTTGGATTCAATTAACTAACTTCTCTGAGGATAGCATTGAATTAATGGGGTTAACTATAGAAA
>SPKZ01015413.1_pt1 | contig 15608 bp, 18 predicted proteins | sample 2456571 | NCBI WGS metagenome assembly SPKZ01 (sample SAMN11192286, study PRJNA482655) | marine metagenome | biome: ENVO:00000447; feature: ENVO:00000244|ENVO:00000211|ENVO:00000569|ENVO:00002023; material: ENVO:00002151; isolation source: ocean water from marine abyssalpelagic zone ...
CAGTTGCTTTCTTGTTTCTTCTTTTCAAGAAAAGAAGATGCTAGAATGTACAGAGAAAATTCTGCTTGCAGACAAAATAAACGCAAAGGTCACTTTGTATGAGCTCTTAAATAATTACTTTATAAAAAGTTGAGATTCGTCCTCAGGGGCTAAGTAGCTTATTAATAAAGTGATAAAACAATACTCTTTTTCTTGTATAAGAATGATTATGATAATATCTATCAAAAAAATTTGGAATATTTATGATAGATTATTATAAAGAACTTTTTTATTATGTACAACGCATGGTTAGAGACAAAGATAAAACGCAAGATGTCATTCAAGAAACATATGCTAGAGCCATAGAAGTAGACTCACGAATTAAAATCATTAATAAGCGCGCCTATTTATATAAAATGGCTCGAAATATTGTAATTGATGAAATAAATAAAAATAAAAATATCTCAAAAGTAGCGTATGAGGACAATTCAAATATAATACCTGCATCTGAACAACCAGAAGAAAGAATATTAAATCAAAGTTTAGAAAATAATTTAATGGATATCGTAAAAACTCTGCCTTCACGATCAAAACAAGCCTTCATTTTACATACAATTGATGGATATTCAAGAAAAGAGATTGCCTTAAAAATGGGAATTACGATAAATGCTGTTGAAAAACATATTACAAGAGCAACTATGAAAATCCAAGAAAAATTAGAAGAGGTTGAAGCATGAAAAATTTAACAACAATTAATCAAATAGCAAGTTATTGGATAGCCTTAGAGAAAGAAGGGTTTTCACCAAGTGAAGAAAAAGAATTTAATACTTGGCTAAAAACGAATACTTTACATGAAGAAATATTTGTGAAAGCCAAAAAAACACAAAATTTGTTTAAAAACTTAAGTAAAAAAAATTCACAACAATTAAGTACTTATGCGAATAAAGCTGCTTTTAGAACAAAAATAATTGAAAAAACAAAACCTTTATTAATGGCTGCAGTATTTATATTAAGCATAGGTTTTGCAGTTTTTGAAGTCCATGATTATTACACTCCTTCTTACAGTAAAATATATATCACCAATAAAAATATTATCAAAACAATCAAACTTCCTGATAACTCTTTATTAAGTTTAGATGCAAAATCACAAATGCAAATTGATTTATTCTCTCATAAAAGAGAAATCTCACTTTTATATGGAAGAGCTATGTTTAATGTAGCAAAAGATAAAAACAGAGTGTTTACCATACAAGCAGGAAAAACCTTGATTGAAGTAATAGGCACAAAATTTGAAGTAAATAAAGAAAAAAACAAAACCTATGTTACAGTTGAAGAAGGAAAAGTAAAAGTTTCTTATATTCTTGCTTCTGGAAAAAATAAAAGTATTGTGCTTTTACTTAAAGGTGAGACCCTAAGTTTAAATAATAATGGGAAAGTAGAAAAGTATGAAAAAAGAGATATTTCATCCTTGGCTTCATGGAGAGAAAATCTACTAATCTTTAAAGAAACTTCCCTGAATGATGCCTTTAAAGAATTTTCTAGGTATAAACACTTTGATGTTTTATACAAAAACAATGAAATTAAAGATTTTCTTATCTCAGGGAAATTTACTAAAGATGAGTTTCAGATATTCTTAACAACCCTTCCTAAGATTTATCCCATTAAAATCACTAAAAATAAGAATTTAATACAAATTTCAAAAATAAATTAAATTCGTGTCCGCTTTTTGTTCTTTTTTAGTCTTATAGTTCAAGAGAATGATTATCAGAATTATTTTCATACAATTTAAAATAAATTTAATTAAATTGCTTTAATTCTAAGGAGAACAGATGAATATAAAAAAAACAGTATTATTAAGTCCCCTTGTGGCTATTTTATTAGCTTCAAATGTATATGCAGCACAAAACTTTTCCATCAAAGCACAAAGTTTACAAGAAGCAATACAAAGTATTTCAAAAAAAGCAAAAATACCTTTTATAGTCGATGCCGTACTATTAAAAGGAAAAACCTCTAAGAGTATTAAAAATATTGAAGGTCTACAAAATGCCTTAAATAAATTACTTGAAAAAAGTGGTTTAAAAGCAAGTATAGAAGATGGCGCAATTATTATTAAACAAATAATAATTATAAAAAATACTTATTCTTCAAATTTAGGAGAAGTGGAAGTTATTGAAAGATCAGGTAATATTACAGAAAAAAGTGGTTCTTATACTATTAGTTCTATGAATAGTGCTACAAAAATGAACTTATCTATTTTAGATACACCACAAAGTGTAAGTGTAGTTACAAGAGAAAAAATGAACGACTTTTCACTTAATACAATCAATGATGTTTTACATCAAGTGCCAGGAATTACTGTTGAATTAAGAGAACCTAACAGAGCTAAATTTACAGCAAGAGGTTTTGCTATTAGTAATTTACAAATGGATGGTTTATCTTTACCACTTGATGCTGAATATTCAATGGGAGGCGTTGCAACTGAGATTTTTGATCATATTGAAGTAACTAAAGGTGCTACTGCTCTTACAAGTGGTGCAGGAGATCCAAGTGCAAGTATCAATCTTATTAGAAAAAGACCTACAAAAGAAGCACAACATTCTGTTGATGTAAGTTTAGGTTCATGGAATAATAAAAAAATAATGGTGGATAGTAGTGACTCAATTAATGAAAACTTTAGAGCAAGAATTGTTGCTTCCTACGAAAAATCAGACTCTTATTTAGACAGATATAATTTCGATAATAACTTATTTTATGCTATTTTTGAAGCAGACTTAAGTGATGATACTTTACTCTCTTTTGGTTTTTCACGTTATCAAAATAACACAAATGAAGGGCCATGGGGAAGTTTACCTTTATATTATACTAATGGTAATGCTACATCTTATGATGTTTCTAAAAACACCTCATCTGATTGGTCATTTTGGGATACTACTAAAAGTGAAGCTTTTATACAAATTGATCAAAACTTAAAAAATGACTGGAAATTACAAAGTGTTTTTAAACATAATACGCACAAAGAGCGTTCAAATTTGTTTTATATGTATGGAACTCCCACACAAGGCGATGAATCAGGACTAAAAGCAAGCCAAAGTGATTATTCTATTGATGTAAAAGAAAATCTTTTTGACTTATCTGTAAATGGGCCTTTTACATTAGCAAATAGAGAACACGAAGCAGTAATTGGAGTAAGTATTGCTCAAAGTTCTATTATAAAAGATTCCTTAAATGCAGATAATGGATATCCTATTATTCCAAACTTTGGCACTTGGAATGGAAGTATTGATAAGCCTAACTTTATTACAAACAGTAAGCCTTCTGCTGATTTTACAAACAAACAAATAGCAATATATGCAGCAAGTAATATAAATATAACCGATTCACTTTCTTTATTATTAGGTTCACGAATATCGAATTGGGAAACAAAAGGTTACAGTTACAAAAACAGTGTCAACTCAAAAGATAAAAATGTTCTGACACCTTATGCGGGAATAGTATACAAACTTAATGACAATCAAAGTATTTATGCAAGTTATACAACGTCGTTTAAACCTCAGGAAAAAATAGATGCCAATTTTAAACAAATCGAAGCCAGTGAGGGAAAAAACTATGAACTTGGAACAAAAGCAACATTTTTCGATGGCGCATTAAATGGTACTTTTTCTTTATTTAAAACAAAACAAAAAAATGTTGCTTCAAAAGGAGCAAAAATATCAGGAATACAAACCTATGATGTGGATGAAGGTTTAGAAAGTAAAGGGTTTGAAGTTGAACTAGTAGGAGAAATATATAAGAATTTGAACCTAAGTTTTGGATATACTAATCTCCGTATTAAAGACCTAGATGATAACGTAGCAAAAACATATATTCCCCAAGAAACAATAAAAATATCTACTTCATATAACTTTGAATCCTTGCCTGCATTAAAAATTGGAACCAGTCTAAGATGGCAAGATGATATTTATAGAAATCAAAAACTAGCAACACAAGGGCCTAAAACAGGAGAAATGATTGTTTCTAAACAAAAAGCCTATACCATTATTGATATTATGTCATCGTATAAAATAAGTAAAAACGTATCTACTTCTTTTAATATAAAGAATATTACCAATAAAAAATACTATTCTAGTTTGTACTGGGCTCAAGGTTCTTATGGTGCACCAAGGTCTTACCATTTTAATTTAAAATGGACATTCTAGTAAATGACTAAGTCACTTCGTAGTATTCACAAATATTTGTCCTTAGCGGTATTTATACCCATTATAATTATTTCATTAAGCGGATCTATTCTTGTTTATAAATATGAAGTTGACAACATTTTAATGCCTAAAGTAACAAAAGTACAGATAAAAAAGAAACAACTTTCTTATGAAAAATTAAAAAAAATAGTGAATCAAAGCCAGCCTAGGCACGAAATTGTAGGCTGGTTAATTCCCACTAAAAAAGATCAAGCTCACAGAGTTTATTTAATCAAACACCATACGAAAATATGGGAATCTCTTTACTTAAACCCTTATACAGGTGAATTACTAGACGTATTAAAAAACCATGATTCTTATTTTAGCGATATTATAGTAGAACTTCATGCAAATTTTCTTCTGGAAAAAAAGGGGTTATATTTGCTTTTACTTGTTGGGATTTTTTATTGTTTTATAGCCATAAGTGGCATTATTATTTATAAAAACTTTTGGAAAAACTTTTTTATACTCAGATTTAATAAAAACCTTTTAGTATATTTTAAAGATTTTCATAAAATGATTGGGATTCTATCTTCTCCACTTATCTTAATCATAGCGATAATAGGCAGTTATTGGAGTATTAATTCCATATTAAAAAAAGAAATTCCTTATCATGTCAAAGAAAATTTATATAATAAAAATCTTTCACTTGATACCTTACATCAAGAAGCAAAAAATAGTATAAAAGATTTTAAACTTACCTATATCAGTTTTCCATATAAAGGAAAAAAACAGCTCAGCTATTATGGAGAAATAAAATCTCAAAACATTATTCATAATCAGTATTCAAGCAGCATTATTTTTGACAAACACACAGGAAATATTATAAGAGTATCTAATGTCAATGATTTATCAATATACCACAAGTTTCTAGGAAGTTTGAGAAAACTTCATTTTGGTTATTATAATGAAGGCACAAAATTATTTTGGTTTTTTCTTGGATTAAGTCCACTCTTGTTAAGTATTACAGGTATTACTTTAATGTATAAAAAAAGAAAAAAATAGTTATTTTCTATTCATTAAAGTGAGAGTAATGAAATACCAAGTAGTAAATAATATATATTGTATTTCGTTTATATAAAAAGTCTTTTTATATTCCTCTATATAACACTAGGTACAAGGGAGAGTACTAATATTATTGCCATAATAACATTAAAGCGTTTTATACCCTTAGGACTTTTAATAAGTCTTTTAAGAACTACTCCACCTATAGCCCAAGAATTTGCGGAAACAAGCACCGTTAAAAAGAAGATGATACTTATTATTATGATTTGTATACTTGCATACTCAACAGATGTAACATATACAGACATACCCGTAATAATTTTAATCCAGTTTTTTGGATTTAGCCATTGAAACAATACAATAGGCAAAAACTTCATGGGTTGAGAGTCTTCATCCTTTTTTTTGAATTCTGGACTTGAATTTGCAATTTTCCAAGCTAAAAAAAGTAAATAGGCAATTCCTATGACTTTTAATACGTCCAAAGCAGAAGGATAGATTTTAAAAAACTCTCCTAATCCAAGCCCCACAAAAATAGTCATTAAAGGAAAACCAAGAACAACGCCTAACATATGAGGAACAGTTCTTCTGTATCCAAATGTTAAACCAGAAGATAAAAGCATGATATTGTTAGGCCCTGGCGTAATAGAGCTTGCAAAAGAGAACATAAAAATTGATATTAAGATTGTTAGAGTAAATGTTTCCATAATACTATTTCCTTAAATATTTTCTAGGTTTATATCTTTTTAGCGATAAAGATATATTTATCCGCATCTTCATCACTGTGAAGATTAAAATTAATTATTTGCTCTATTTTGAAACCACAAGAACTTAATAGAGTTTTTAAATAATCTAAAGCATGATAGTATTGGGTAATACTGTCTTGTTCTTTAGTATAGGTATTGTTTTTAGTTTTTGAAAACAGTGTCATATCTGTTTTTAATTCATTGTTTTCAAAAATTGCATCTATGGCTATAAATTTATCTTTTTGATTAATGTTTAAAGAACCTTGAGCTATTTCTTCAAAACCAAAAAGGGTATTAACATCAAAGATAAAATATCCATTAGGGTTTAATATTTTGTGGGTATTTTTTAAAAAGTCTTCTAAAGAGGTTTTTGGAATATAATTAAGCACATCAAAAATAGCTGTTGCACAAGCAAAAGTATCTTCTACTTCTTTTACATCTATGGCATCTGCACGTAAGTTAAAACTTTGGCAGACTGTTATTTGTTCTACACTTAAATCTATTCCATACACTTCTATACCATTGGCTAAAAGATGCATCATAAATGCACCTTGACCACAACCAATATCGATAATATCGTTTAAATTCTTTTCAAAAATAAGACCTAAAAAAGCTGAGTGTAATTCTTTTACTTCCTCTTCTAATTCTAAATAAGGTTCAATTTTTGAATATAAATCCAATCCCACTATAAAACAGCTTCTATTTTCTCTTTTAATGAAAAAATCGCTGCTTTTTTTGAGTAATAAGCATTTTTATTTACAATTAAATGAGCAGACGTTTCCATAATAGTAGCCCCTACTTCTAAACCGTTTTGTTTCATTGTTGCACCTGTTTCAACAATATCAACAATACAATCAGCAAGTCCAACCAAAGGTGCTAATTCAATAGAACCATAAAGTTTAATAATTTCTACTGCCATTGCTTTTTTTTCAAAGTATTTTTTAGCAATTACTTCATGTTTTGTTGCTACTTTTATAATACTCTTACTCCAATCCAGTTCTTCTCCCGCTCGAAGACCAATTGCAACCTTACATTTACCTAATTGTAAATCTAGTAGTTTAATTAAATCGTATTCTTTTTCTTCTAAAACATCTAATCCAACTACTCCTAAATCAGCAGCACCATGCATAACATAGGTTGGCACATCTTGATTTCTTACATTTAAAAATGTAAATCCCGCTTTTACTAAAATTAGTTTCCTGTCTTCAAATACAAATTTTTCTCCAAAAGCTTTTTCAAACTTCTCTAGAGTATCTTGTGCTATTCGTCCCTTAGGTAATGCAATTGTTAGCATTAATAAGTCCTTTCATATTGTTAAAAATTAAATGTTCATCGTAGGTACACGTAGGAAAAAAAGAAGAAAGTTCTTTTGCATCCCCACCAGTAATTATGATTTGTTTGTTTTTTGCAAACTCTTTTATGGGTAAAATAATTGCTTTTAATATCCCATAAGAGATTGCTTCTTGCGTACTTAATGGGATTTTATCTAAATCTTGCTTTAAATTTAAATCATAGTTTAAAACAGGAGATATAGTAGGATATAAATCATGGAGTTTTTTTAAACCTGGAAGAATAAAACCACCTCTGTGAATTCCATTTTCCATTAAATCTACTTTTATACAAGAACCCGCATCTATTATTACTTCATTTTTGGCATTTAAACACGCCAGTTTTCGATCAAGTCCCAAACCTTTATATCGCGTAGGGAAGTTCAAATATTTTTCTACATCTATTAATGTATTTGTCGTTTCTTTTAACCTTGCAAGTGCAGTTAAATTAACAGATATATAATAAATAGGCTCATTAAAAACAGGAAGTGTTTCATTCATATAATATTTTTTAGATTCATTGTTAATTAAAAAATGAAAAGAGGTATTTCCAATATCACATAAAATCAATTTCAATTCTCCAATCATTTTCTTCAAGATATTTTTTAGACTTAGAACAAAGAGGCGAAGATATTAACAAAATTTTCTTTTTAAAATTGTGTTCTTTATATAAAGCCAGATTTTCACATAAAATCATAAGTTCATCCGCATTTTTTCTTATAAATCTTGATTTTGCCACTAATATAAAAATAGCATAAAACTCTCTTTTAACACTGGTTGCTGTAAAAATATCTATTTTTTTTCTTGTACCCAAATCTTTTAGATTAATAGCTTCTATTTTTTTAAATAAAATATTCTTCTCTAAAAAGTAACCTGTTATGTCTTTCAATATTTTTCCATTTTTTGTGAATTATAGCGTAGTTTGAGAGTTTTTTGAAGGCTTAAGAACAAGGAAAATAGTATTTCCTTGTTTGTTTAATTTATTTTTTACTTAGGGGATGAGTTGAAGCAAAGTTTTTAGCTATGTTTGTAGCTTCAGGACTACATTTGGGATGTCCCCATCCACTTTTACTTATTTTATTTGTAATGTCATTTACTATATTATCACTACCATCACTGTTAACTCCACCAGGAATAGTATCAAGTTTTAATGCAGATCTCAGTTTCCATGCAATATTGTGATCCGCACAAGAGCTGTCTCCACTTACACCTAAAGCCCCAAGAAGTTCGCCACTTTTAGAATATAAAGCCAAGCCTCCACCAAATACATTTACTCCGCCAATTTTTTTACCTACCATGTAGTCATTTTTCATACCAATAGTTTCATTTGAGCCGCCATATGCAACACTGGTATCTACAGGATTACTGTGTTGAAGTCCAAATAAACTTCCCCCATCTTGAGTTGCTGTAAATAAGTTTGCAGTTGAAAGAGATAAGTTTGTTAAACTAAAAGCATTAGCCGTATTTGCTTTTTGAGCTGAAATCACTCTACTTCCTGGCCATTGATCTGCTCTTGTTTTTCCTGAAAAAGTTACTACTTTTACTACCCCATCTCTATTAACAAGTGTAGCCCACATGTTTAATGAAAAACCACCATTGTTTTCTTTTACAATTTTAATTAATTCTTTTTTTACTTCATCATACGTAGGTAAAACTTCCATTGAACTTTTTGCTTCACTTAAACTAGCTACTAACATTAGTGCTGAAAATATACCTGTGTTAATTTTGTTTTTAATCATTTTTTTTCCTTTTTGATTTCTCTTTTTATATGAGAATAATGCTAGAATACTAGCAAAGCATAGTATGTTCGTCAAGAAGTTTACCTTTGGTAGGATAGTATACAAAAGGTTTGATTTGTGCTAAAACAGTGCTTTAATTAAAATAAAAAAATGAGAATTTATGCCAAATGTAAGACAAAATAAAGTGCATTGCAATAATTATACATCTGAAATTGAAATCACAGTAGAAATATTAAGTGGAAAATGGATTGTGCTTATACTTTCGCATTTAAGTGAAAAAAAAATAATACGCTTTAATGAGTTCAGAAAAGTATTACCAGATATAACTCAAAAAATGTTATCGCAACAGCTAAAAAAACTAGAGCAAAATAAAATAATTTCAAAAAAAATCTACAATGAAGTACCACCAAAAGTAGAATATATGTTAACAAAAGAAGGTGAGAAACTTATTCCAATTATGGAAAAAATGCAGCTGTGGGGACAAGAATATTTAAAGAAAGAATAGCCCTGACTATTTTTTCTTTATTTCTAAACGTTGAGCTCGCACAGTAATATCTGTAATAACCCCATTAAAGTTAAGAATATCTATTACTGTAGATGCGATATCTTTAGCTAATAAATGGGTATTTTCTTTTTCACTTGGTTCAAAATTCAAAGCATCGAAAAAAGAAGTTTTTGTAAGGTCTGGATTAATAGATGTTACTTTAACATCAGCTCGTCTTAACTCTTCAAATAATGTTAAAGAAAAGTCCCTTAAACCTGCTTTACTTGCTGTGTACAAAGCAGAAAACTTTGAATGTTTTGTAGCTTCAATGGAAGCTATATTTATAATATGACCTTTTGTTTTTTTCAAAGATCTTAATAAAAGTGACGTTAAAATAATAGGCGCAGTCAAATTCACATCAATTAATTCTTTTATTTTTGCAACTTCGATTTCTTCATGGGGTTTAAATATTCCAAAACCAGCACAATTTACTAAAACAGATATATCTTTCGTTTTTAAAAGTTCTTTGATTTCTTTCTCTAAAGATATACTATCTTCTAATCTTGATTTTAAACGAATGATTTCATAGTTATTTTCCTCTAAACTCACGCATATTTCTTTTCCAATACCAGAGCTATAACCTGTAACCACTGCTGTCATTTTAAGCCTTCTTTTTATAGTAAATTAAAACAATTATACTTAAAATAAACAAAAGTGAATAAATAATATAGGAAAGGTATTCTTTAATTAAGTCTTGCTTATCACCTATGTAATAACACAAAAGAGTAAGAATTACAACCCAAATACTAGCACCCAGTGTAGTATAAAAACAAAAAGTAAAAAGGTTCATCTTTGCAAGCCCTGCAGGAAAAGAAATAAGCTGTCTAATTCCAGGGATCAATCTTCCTGTAAATGTAGATATATGCCCATGACTTAGGAAAAAGTCTTCCATTTTTGTTATAGTAGCTTCACTAATAAAAGCGTATTTACCAAAACGAATTAATAAAACACGTCCCAGTTTTAATGCAAGAAAATAATTAAATAAAGCCCCTGCTAAACTTCCCGAAATCCCACAAAATAATACAGCTGCCATATTCATTTCACCTTTATATACTAAATAACCAGCTGGAACCATAACAATCTCAGAAGGAAAAGGGAAAAAAGTACTTTCTAAAAACATCATAATAAAGATTCCAGCATATCCAAAACTAGAAACTATATCTACAATATAAAGAGCAATATCATGTAACATCAAGAGCCTTGATTTTAGAATAGTAGGATGTTTTCATTCTGTCTTCCATGTCATCATTCGTAGCATATTCATAACCAAAAACTTCTTTCCATAAAGTATGATTTTCCATACATAAATAAAAATACACATCTTCATGCCAAGCTTTAAAGGAATCGTAAGCATGTTTAAACATTTCTCTTTTTACATCTAAAGAATAAGAAACTTTTCCATTGGCATTTTCAAAAGGCATTTGTAAAATCTTTGTTTTAAAAGAACGGGCTTGAATTTTTTTAATCACAGGTTTAATAAAAGTTAGTGTTCCAAAAGATATCAAAACTACTTTTTTTGAATCAAACATATCAACCACACGTTTGTATACTTCCCCATACTCTTCTAAATAATTCTCATACTGAACAATGGGATGAAAATGAAAACCAATTAGAACATTTTTATCACTTAAAGCTTTTGCAGCAGCAAGCCTTTTATCTAAACTTGCAGTTAAGTGTTCTTCATTGGTAATAATAGTAGGCGTACTTAAAGACCAAGTACAAATGATATTTTTAGGAACATCATTTTCTAAAAAATATTTAATATTATTTGATTTTGTTTTAAACTCTAAAATCACATTAGGGTTTGCACGTGCGAAATCAAAAAGTGCATCTAAAATACCTTCTTTGTTTCCCCACATTAAAGAATCAGAACTTTGTCCTGTTCCAATGTGATACATTTTAGAAGGGTCCAGTTTAAGTGAGAGTAAGTTCTTTTTAAAATTCTCATCAAAACCAATTTTATTTTGATTGTAAAAAGATTGAATGGAACAATACGAACAATCAAAACCACAGGACTGTACGGCATCAAGAGTCATTAAATTACAGCATCGTGTACCTGAACTTGCTACAGGACAGGCCCCAAGTGCAGAAGTATCACTTTTAAATTTAGTAAAAGATACTTTCCTTACATCTTTTTTATACAAGTCTTTTGAAAAGTTACTGTACGAATTGGGTTTGTTTTTCAAAGCTGTCCAAACTCCCCTTATATGATTAAAGGCTTCTTTTTTAGAAGAATATTCATCTTTGAAAATATTAACAATATTATCTTCATTCCATAAAACAAAATCGATTGAGAAATCAATTATTTGTTTTAATTCTTGATAAGAAAATTTGTATTCCAAGAATTTTTCTTTGACAAACGTTTGGTTGTCTAAACTTAGATTTTTATAATTTGTTTTTAAAATATGTTCATTAAATTTGTTCAAACTCATAATAGGTGTTTCGATTCTTTAAAGGTATTTTGTATCAATTGTATTACAAAAGATTTTGTAGGTATTTGTTCTTCTAAATGATCAGAGACCACTTTTATTATATAGATATCTTCTAGGTGAAAAGAAGCTATTTCATCAAAATATTGGCTTTCCATATCCACTAAAACGGTAGAAATTTGATTTTTATTAGTACATATTGTATCTAATGTTGTAATTCTTGCATGGTTTAAGTTTTCAAGTTTTTTATTCGTACAAAAAAGACTTCCAATTTTTATATTTTCATCTACACATCCTGCAATACCTAAATTAATAGCTTTTGATATTTGATAGTTTTTAAATATATATTTTAAAGTATTTTGTGTATTAATTTTACCTACGCCAGAAATCACTATTACTAGTGTATCATTGCTGTATATTTTAATGTGTGTTGCTTGGTTTGGTTTTGTTCTATCAAGTGATAGTTTGTAATAGTTAATAAGTGCTTGTGCCTCACAAAGTAAGGCACAATGAATTAATGTTTTAAACATTAAAAGTGTGTTAAGACTAAGCCTTAACGTTCTTTTTTAATTCTTTAATTCTAGCAGCTTTACCAGTTAATCCTCTTAAGAAATGTAACTTAGCTCTTCTAACTCTACCTCTTCTTAGTACTTCAAAAGTTTTGATTGAATCAGAGTATAATGGAAAGATTCTTTCAACTCCAATTTGATTTGCAGCAATTTTTCTTACTGTAAATGTAGCTGCAGTACCTTCTGCATGTCTAGCAATAACTATACCTTCAAAAGATTGAACTCTTTTTTTAGTCCCTTCTTTAATTTCAATACCAAGTCTTACTGTATCTCCAGCTCTAAACTGAGGGATTTCTTTAGACTCCATTTGTGCTGCTTCAAAGCTAGCAATATATCTGTTTTTCATTTCTTTTCCTTATTAGGTCTGTAATATCTTGTTCTACAAATAGACATTTTTAATTTTAAGTCGTGAATTTTACTATGATTTCCCTTTAAGAATTCTTTAGTGACACTTAAATTTTGGAAATTTTCAGGTTTCGCAAAAGATGGCGCTTCTAAAAGATTGTTTTCATAGGATTCCATGTCCAAGGATTGGGCATTTCCAAGTACTCCTTGTACATTTCTAGAAATTGCATCTGCCATTACTAAAGAAGGCAATTCTCCTCCTGTTAAAACATATTCACCAATACAAAACACTTCATTGGCATATTTTTCAATAACTCTCTCATCAATTCCTTCATATCTACCAGAAACAAAAACAATATTTTTTTTCTTAGCAAGTCGTTTTGCATCGTTTTGTTTGAAAGCTTTTGCAGCAGCTAAGGGAAAAATAATATATGCATCTTCATTTTTAGCTTTTATGTCATCAAGGCAATCAAATAAGGGTTGGCAAGTCATTAACATACCAGCTCCTCCACTGATTATTTGTTTATCAACTTTATGATGTTTATTAGTAGTATAAGCTCTGGGATCATAAAACTCGTAAGATATAAAATTTGAAGCAATGGCCCTTTTTAAAATAGAGTCTTGAAAATAAAACTCAATTAGATTAGGGAACAAAGTAACAAAAGTAAAATTCATTTTTTTCCTTATACATTATTCAATACAAAATTCTTTTTAATCATTATATTATGAAAAATATTTTAGTGAATAATTGTAAGTTTCTTTCTATTAGTAAATTTAGGCTAGAATGTAAGCCAAAATTTCTATAAAGATATGACATGATAACATTAACTGACATAAACCAAGCAAAAGAAAAATTAGAAGGAATAATAAATAAAACTTCTATTACGTACGCACCTTTTTTAAGCCAAGATTCAAAAGGGCAAGTTTACTTAAAAAAAGAGAACTTACAATTAACAGGTTCTTTTAAATTAAGAGGTGCTTTTAATAAGATTTCAACGCTAAGCCAAGAAGAAAAAGACAGAGGAGTAGTTGCAGCTAGTGCTGGAAATCATGCCCAAGGTTTATCTTATGCTGCCAAACATTTTGGAATAAGTGCAACTATATTTATGCCTGAATCAACACCTCTTACTAAAGTATCTGGGGTTAAACTTTATGGTGCGACTGTTGTTTTACAAGGTGCTAATTATGATGAAGCATATGAAGCATCAAAAGAATTTTCAAATAAAAACAATCAGCCTTTTATTCATCCTTTTGCTGATGATAAAGTTATTGCGGGACAAGGAACACTTGGTCTTGAAATTCTTGAGCAATGTGAAAACGTAGAAGAAATACTTGTTCCTATTGGTGGTGGAGGTTTAATTGCAGGAATTGCAATTGCTGCTAAAAGTATGAATCCTGATATCAAAATAATTGGAGTAGTTGCAACTGGTGCTAGAGCAATGAAAGAATCTTTTGAAGCCAAACTACCTATTGATTCTAAAAGTGTTAAAACCATAGCTGATGGAATAGCAGTACGCTGTGTTATGCCAAAAAACCTGGACTATGCCCTTGAATATGTAGATGAAATTGTTGAAGTAAGTGAACAAGAAATTGCCAATGCTATTTTATTTTTATTAGAGCGTCATAAATTAGTTGTTGAAGGAGCAGGCGCTGTTACTGTGGCTGCTATTATGCATAAAAAAGTTGATATTGAAAATAAAAAAGTCTGCGCATTAGTAAGTGGTGGTAATATTGATGTTACTATGCTTTCTTTAATAATCGAAAAAGGTTTGGTTAAATCTTATAGAAAATTAAATTTATTGGTTACGTTAATGGATAAACCAGGTGCGTTAATGGATATTACAGATGTGTTTACACAATGTGATGCGAATATAGTACAAATTGATTTTGATAGAAATTCTGTAGAAATTGATTTTGGAGAAGCGTATGTAACTATTGCTTTAGAGACAAAAGGTCCTGAGCATCAAAAAGAAATAAAAGAACATTTGAAAAATAATGGTTACAAATTTAAACAAATATAAGTTTTTGCTTAATGATTCATAAGGTATTTAGATTAATGTCATTATAATACGTGAAATAATTAATAAATAGAAACAACAAAATAAAGGAAGACAATGGAAGGAAGACTATTTACGTTCTTAGGTGCTATTGGTGGGCATGGTCAAGAATGGATAATCTTATCGCATTATGCATTAGTAATCGGTATTATCGTTTTATTAGTAAGAGCAGCTACGAGTAAGATACAATTAGTACCATCTGGTACACAAAACGTTATGGAAGCATATATTACAGGTATTATCGCAATGGGTAGTGATAGTATGGGTGAAAAAAATGCTAGAAGATATTTACCATTAATTGGTTCATTAGCGCTTGTAATTTTTTTATCAAATATGATGGGAGTTATTCCAGGTTTTGAATCTCCTACTTCAAACATTAACTTTACTGCTGCATTAGCAATTATGGTATTTGTATACTATAACTATGTAGGTATTAAAATCAATGGTTTTGTGAATTACTTCAAACACTTTATGGGTCCTATGCCTATATTAGCACCTTTGATGTTTCCAATCGAGATTATATCTCACTTCTCAAGAATCATATCTTTAGCATTTAGATTATTTGGTTCAGTAAGAGGGGATGATATGTTCTTAATGGTATTATTAATGTTAGTTCCTTGGATTGTGCCTTTACC
>SPKZ01018781.1_pt1 | contig 15608 bp, 11 predicted proteins | sample 2456571 | NCBI WGS metagenome assembly SPKZ01 (sample SAMN11192286, study PRJNA482655) | marine metagenome | biome: ENVO:00000447; feature: ENVO:00000244|ENVO:00000211|ENVO:00000569|ENVO:00002023; material: ENVO:00002151; isolation source: ocean water from marine abyssalpelagic zone ...
ATACTTCATATCCTGAAGATACAAAACATCAAAATGGGGTAAGCAAATTCATTCTAAAGTAATTAACAAAAAAGCTGGGTTTTTAGACAGTCTGACGCCTGCTAAAAAAGCGTGGCGGTTTGTAAACGCTTTTTAACGTTTGGTTAATTGTAAACTTAATGATTTTGTTTAAGAACAATGCAGCCATGTTTTTCAGTAAAAGTTGTGCACAGTTTAGTTATAAACTACTTCACTTATTGACTAAAAATCTTCATTAATATGCGACTTACAAAAAGAAGAAAAATTACAATGCAGTAAAATGCAAATGGTTTTGATTTAAGAATATTAAACTTCCAACCTCCGTATAATAGAAAAACTCCAAAGAGAATTATCAGGCCTAGCACAATATCACCTATGCCATGTGGATCATTGGCATGTTGTAGTCTTATAACCTCAAAACTCGCGCGCGTTTAGAGAAGCGTAACGCGCGCCAGTACGGGGTCAACGGGCAGCCAGCTTACCATGCTATGCCGCTACCAATAACTGTTGATCATTAAAGGTTCCTCTAAACTTTACTTTATAACCTTATTGTAATTATACCTAACTTAGAGTTTGAGTTGATTAAAAGTGAAAGAACTGTCTTGACACTTTATACTTTTAGCGGTATAATAATAAGGAAGAATAAAAATGTCAGAACTAATTGGAGATAGAAACGTTTTTTCTTTACTCGAAATTTCGAGAAGCATTGAGAAAACTATTTCGAAAAGATATACAAGTGCATTCTGGGTTCAGGCCGAAATGAACAAGTTATCATATCATTCTCAATCAGGACATTGTTATCCTTCATTGGTTGAAAAAAAGGATAATAAGGTAATCGCTGAAATTAATGCACTTATCTGGTCTACTAATTATCAAAAAATAAACGCCAATTTTGAAAGAGTCTTAAAAGAACCGCTAAAAGATGGTATTAAAATATTATTCTCGGCAACAATAAGTTATCATCCACAATATGGTTTAAAGCTTACCATTGTTGATATTGACCCCAGTTTTACTTTAGGTGATCTAGAAAAAGAAAAGCAAGAAACAATTAATAGACTCCAATCCGAAGGGATTTTTGATAGAAACAAGTTGATTCCTATCGCAATGGTTCCGCAGAACATAGCCATCATTTCCGATGAATCAAGTAAGGGTTATATCGATTTTCTTCAGATCCTTAAAGAAGCAGAACACAACTGGGGTTACGCCTTTTTAAAAATGCTGTTTCCTTCAAGATTGCAGGGAGATATGGCTTTAGCAACTATCTCTCATCAGCTATCCAAGATAAAAAAAATTAGCCATCACTTTGATGCCGTTGCTATTGTACGAGGTGGTGGTGGAGATATTGGATTGTCGTGTTACAACAATTATGATCTCGCTCGAGAAATTGCTTTGTTTCCAATTCCAGTAATCACAGGAATTGGTCATGCCACTAACCTAACCGTTTGTGAAATGGTTGCTAACAAAAACATGATTACACCAACTAAGTTGGCGGAATTCATAATCCAGGCATATCATAATTTTTCAGTTCCAGTAAAGGAAGCTGAAAAAACAATAACCCAAAAGGTTGCCAGAATAGTTCTTGATGAAAAACAAAAGCTTCAATCTGAAATAAAATTGTTGCTCTCGGAATGTAGAAACTTAGTTTCATTTAATAGAAACAACATGAAGGAACAAACTCAATCGTTGTTGCAATACACGCGATTTCAGATTAAGAGCGAAAAAAGCTATTTAAAGGGACATGGTGTAGATATAGGAAAGGGAGCAAGTCAATTTTATCTGCGTGAAAGGCAAGTGATGAAACAATTTCCTTTGGGGCTAAAAAAAGACACTTTAACTTTGTTAAAAGAAACCCGTCTTGTGCTCAGTAGTATCAATAAAAATTTACAAAATTTAAGTCCTCAAAACGTGTTAAAACGAGGGTATAGTATTACTAAATTAAATGGTAAATCTTTGAAATCAATTGAAGAATTGAACGAAGGTGAATTATTGGAAACCATCTTATTTGATGGGGTAGTGGCAAGTGAAGTTAAATCTAAAACTAAAAGAAAGAGCAATGAGTGATAATCCAAAATATACCGAGGCTTTTGATGAGCTTCAAGAGATTGTAAGTGAAATTGAATTAGGCGAAATATCCGTTGACGAACTTTCAGAAAAAGTAAAAAGGGCGTCATTTCTTATAAATATCTGTAAAACAAAACTTTCAACAACCGAGGCAGATGTAAATAAGATTTTAAAGGAATTGGATTCTTCAGGGGATACCAACGATGAAAATGAATAGACTATTGATTATAAATGTGGCACGAGCTCACCGATAATCAGCTTGCCACATAGCAACAACACAATCAAACACATTGCACTCTGCATAGCTTCTTCGACCCCACTTCGTTCAAACGCGTGCCAGTACTGGGGTGTAATATACTGTCACGCGTCCTCCTTTATTAGTCCTTGTATATTACATTTCCTGCATCGTCAAATTGCATATACTGCTCACCCCAAGAATACATAGAGTCGATAACTGGAAATATTGAATAACCTTTCTCGCTAATAAAATATTCAACTTTAGGGGGAATCACGGCGTAGATTTTACGTGTTATTAGTCCATCAGCCTCAAGTTCTCTGAGTTGCTTGGTGAGCATTTGCTTGCTAATTTCGGAGATTCCACGTTTTAATAATCCAAAACGATTTATCTCCTTAGATATCAAATAAAGGACAATAGGTTTCCACTTTCCTCCAATAGTTTGCATTGTATAGTCTATTGGTGAAGCCGATCTTATTTTGAATTTTTTCATTTTTTTTACTTCTGTAAGTTGTTGTAAATCAGCTTAGGTCTTGTTATGATGACTAGGTCATCTTTAGGTAACTACTTTCAAAAGTAAGACCTTATTGTGATATTTGCGGAGTAAAACTTAAAAATTATGGCACTAGAAATAACCGATAAAAATTTTGAAACATTAGTACTAAATAACTCTAAACCTATCCTAATAGACTTTGGGGCTGAACGGTGTGGCCCTTGCCGAATGATAGGCCCTCTTATTGATGCCTTGGCAGTAGAATATGAAGAACAGGCAATTGTTGGTAAAGTTGATGTTGATACAAACCCAGAATTGGCTATTAGATTTGGGATTAGAAATTTGCCAACAATTTTATTTTTGAAAGAAGGAGAGGTGGTTGATAAATATGTTGGCTCCACTTCTAAAGCGGTTCTTGAAGATATGCTGAAAGCGATCTTGTAAAGACTCTAAAACTAGCGCGCGTTTAGAGAAGCGTAACGCGTGCGGGTTGTAATATACTGTCACGCGTTCCCACTTCGTTCAAACGCGCGCCAGTACAGGGGTTTCAGTTTGGCTTTGCCAAACATGAAAGACTTAATGGTAAGCGGATTTCGTAAAGGGACAGGCTGGGGGTTGGCTTTAAAAGTCTAATACTGTAATTAATTCACCAACTATTTGTAATTTATGTATTTCATCTCCACTTAATATTATGTCTTCAAAACTAGAATCATATGAGTGCGGTTTTAGCACAATTGATTCATGAGACCAACTATCTTCAGAAATATTCTTATCACTATGATATGTTTTCACAGTATAACCTGCACCAAAATCAGAATCCTGGATGTCGTAATGTTTAGCTAGAACAATCTTTCCTTCTCTACTACCAACAGGATTTTCTTTAAATAAACACCAAGAACCATTTTCTATTTTCTTATTCATTGATTCACCGATTATTTGGCAAACAAAGTATCCTTTTTTAGCTGAAACATTTATTGGCAATTCAATCCAGTCAAAATCTTCATTTGAAATTTGCAATTCACTAAACTCTCCTGCTGCTGCATAAATATCAACTAAAGGAACCGAATTTATATAAGGTCTAACATTCTCAAAAGGTAGAATTCTTAGTTTACTTTCTTTTTGATACGATGCAATATGTTCTTTAAAATATTCACGTAAATTTTTATCGCAAGCATAAATAAATGAGCCTTTTATTGCTCGATACATTATTGTTTTATAAATATTAATGATATAGGATTTTAAATCTTCATCAGTAGCTTGTTGTTTGCCATATTTATCAAAATATTTTTCTTTTATTATTTCAATTTTCTTAGTTTTTTTATTAAAAACGATTTCTTCACCGAAGATAATTCCAGTGTAATTCAAATCATAACCTTGGGTTGTGTGAATACTACCTACTTCATTAAAAGCATTGGGTGAATTAACCCAATCATCGGGAGTTCTATTCCACTGAAATTCTAAACCCTCTATTTTAATATCAATAGCATCAGGTGTATCTCCTCTTATGTCAGAAACCCAAGGCCAAGAAAAACCTGCGACTAATCGGCATAGGCTATGTTTTTCTTCTTTAATTTTAAGTTGAGTATACATCTCTTTTAGTGAGTCAAAAACTAATAAGTCATATTTCTCAGGAGTGTAGAATTTTTTCTCATCACGTTTAATATTTAAAAGGTCATCTACAAATGTGATATAATCATTACCTCCTTGTGAACGCATCTGAGATTTAAGCTCTATAATGGTTGACTCTTTTTCTGATAAAAGTCTGTCAAAGTGAGAAGAGTCAATGTCAGATGGTTTTATTGATTGTGCTGGATCATAAAAAAACACTTGATTTTTACTATTTGCAATTATCCAATCTAGTTCATTTCCAGAATCATCTAGTCCTAATTTTTGATTGCATTTTTTGAAAGCACCTCTCCAACTAATATTCTTATACTTCCTTAATCGATGTGCTTCATCGACAATTAGTAAGTCGTATTCTTTTTTGAAAGTTTGGGTAGGACTTATTACCATTGATTTTTTTAGTCCAGGAGTTTTTGAAAAAACATTTTGCAAAGTTTTTCTTAGAGAACTCATTGCAATAACAAAACCAATTTTTGCTTTAGGGTATTTTTGTTGAAAGGATTTAATTAGATTAATTTCTTGAATCTCATTATCACTAAAATCATCCATATTTGAGTTAGAAACATCAGAATCTAACAATTTCATTAGATATGTAGCAAGGATTGTTTTTCCGGTCCCAGCACTACCTTTAATAAAAATCTTACTAGAATCTTTCTCTGTTATGGCTTCAATGATTTCTAACACAGAATTGTATTGGTCTTCATTAAGCGATTTGTAAGGGGAATATTTAAACAATTCCGAGTTTTCAATTTCTTCTAAAGATTTGCTTACAATCTTATTTTCAATCAGTTTTCCCCAAATATCTTTGAAAAGGTTTTTGTATAAGTCTTGCTGGTAATAATTATGATTTATTAATCCGTGATTTCCATTTTGTAATTCATAAGTACCTTCTGAAGAAATGTATTGAATTAATTTTGACTCAATATCTAATGTTGCAGATTTATTGAATTTATCAGAACCAATTATGGAAATCTGATTGAAAGCATTGGCTTTTTTAGGGTTTGCTAAATGGTTTTTAATTCTGTTTGAAAAGTTCGTTGATTCGCCAACATAAGCAACTCGTTTGCCCTCATTTTGTATGAAATATACTAAAGGCCATTGATTTTTTACCCAAGGGTTTTCATTTATCTTATCTAACGATTTTTTATTGAAATCATATCGTTCAGAAACTTCTACTGATAAGTCAAAGGATAAATTCATAGCTTATTATACTTTTTAGCTGTTCCTTTTGCTTTATCAATTGGGTATTTTTCTCCATTGCTTTTTATTTTGTCAAGAACGATTTGTTTTACGTCAAAATCATATTTATCTGCGAGTAAAAAGGCATACGCAAAAACGTCTGCTAATTCTTCTTTAACTTTTTCGATTTTAGCTTCTTCTGCTTTTTTCCATAAGAATTCTTCAAGTAATTCACTTGATTCAATGTTGATAGCTAAAGCTAAGTCTTTAGGATTGTGGAATTGCTCCCAATCACGCTCATTTCTGAATTTGATTAATTCTTTAGTTATTTGTTTAATATCATCCATAACTTAAAGTTTTAAGTATTTATTAGCTAAACCATATTCTTTATCGAATGGCATTTGCAATTGATTTAGCATTTCTGGAATTCCGATTGCCCAACTTACATAGTAATAGGCAAGTGTTTTGTACCCAGAAAAATTACTGTTCTTTATTGATGGAATCGAATAGTTTTTCTTGTTAGGATCAATACCTTGAGTTCCAATTGTTGCAATTTCAAAAGCAATTTTCTTTGTTGTTTCTTGAGGTGTTTTTGAAAAATAGTTTATTGCGTCAGCCATATACATTGCAACAGCCATATTTATTTCTTCCGAAGAATTCTCTTCAAGAAACTTCTTCATTTTTCTATCTTCAGAAGGATCGGTTGAATTAGCACCTAATGGGTCAGATTCAATATCTTCGAAAACTGATTCTAAGGTCTTTTGACGATGCTTTGATTCGGGAACTAACTCAAAGTAATCTTCAAGCTTTAAATCTTCTGCCCAATGATTTACTAGCTCGTATTCTTCTGCAGGAGCTTTGTCCTTTCGATAATCTTTAAATTCAGTGTATAGTTCTTCTGCTTGATTTAATTCTAGTTTTGAAGCGTTGAACTGGTCAATTAAATCAAAATGGAATAAGTCTTTAAAATGTAAAGCATTTATGAGGTTAAATATTTTTGATTTTGAAAGAATCACTTTTGGTGAATTGTCTACAATTTCTTTCTTTGTTGTTGATTCAATCCCTTCTTGCAGCAAAGTAAGTAATGATAAAAATTGAATCGGTCTAATTGATTCCCATTGATTAAATATTCTATCCTCAATAAATAAATCAATTGGAGTATTGTAAATCTGTCTATTTAGTCCATCAAATAATGCTGAAAAATAATTAGAAATATTTTCTTCTGAAACTCCATTTTTTTTCAGTTTTGAAGCTTCTTTTTCTAAAGAGTAAAAGAATTTTGATTTATTGGATTGGTTACTTGTGAAAAGTTCATTTAAGTCTTCTTTTCTAGCTTCTTTAGCTAATTCTAAGTGGGTTAATTCGTGAAGTATTAAATGCTCAACACCAATGTAATTGGATTTATATTTTATAAAATGATAATCTCTATCGTAATTTTCAGCAAATTCAATTTTAGCAGCTGTTGGAATAGAATCATCCTCTTCAATTCTAATTTTTATTTCAGTTAAATAAGAAAGTTTAGCAATAAAATCATTGACGATTTTTTTAGCGTCAATTGTAGATTTTAACTTATTTGCTGTTTCAATCGCTAGATGGAAACAGTTAGAATAAAGTTGTTTGTTTGTTTGTTTGTTTGTTTGTTTGTTTGTGCGATAGCTAAAAGGGTGTAATCAAATGCTTTTTTGTAATCATTTTCCTTTTCCGCTACAAGTCCTAAAGCGTAATAAGTATTTGGATAACTTGGGTCTGATTTTAATGCTTTATTAAAATATTTGACTGCTTCTTCTTTTCTGTCAAGTTGCATTAGGTTTGCACCAATATTATTAAGCGTTATGCTGTCATTCGGTTTTACGATTAATACTTGGTCATAGTATTTCATTGCTGTTTCAATGTCATTCTGAAATTTTGCGAAGATATTTCCCATCATTAACAAAGCCCATTCATTTTTTGGGTTCCACCTTAGAGCATCAATCAATGAGTTGATAGCTTCTTCTTGATTTCCTAATTCAGAAAACACTTGTCCTTGAATTCTATGATATTCAGAAATGTTAGGGTTTGATGAAATTAACTCATCAGCTAAAATTTTGGCTTCTTCAAATTTTGCTTTTTCGCAAAGAGAAATAAGTTTCTGAAATTTATTTCCTTCAACTTCAATTCGTTTCGTATCAATAGTAATCTCGACAAATTCTTTACTGAATTTGATGATTGGTTTAACGTTTTGCATTGTGTAGAAATCAGAAATAGCTTTTTTTAAGCTTTCTTCATTTTTCTCAGCGTTTGGAAAAAGTTCGTATATGAAATTATCTAGTGGATGTATTATAGTCATTATTATTTCTTTTCTGCTATTAAGTCTTTAACTGAAACATTTAGTATTTCAGCAATTTGATTAAGTAATTCTAAGCTTGGTTGCCTTCTGTTTTTAGCATAACCATTTACCATGTTGTAGCTTTTGTTTAGTTTTTCAGCTAACCAAATCTGCTTAATTCCTTTTTCTTCTAATACTTCTTTAATCCTATTCATCTTAGAATTTTATAATTCGATTCAAATGTAATGAAGTTGATTTATTATCTCATAATATGATTATAAATAATCGGTGGTGGTGGGGAAGTGAAAGCTCTTTTGTTTTTTTTAGGGTTGGCTTTGAGCGGTGGCAAAAAACAAATGTGCTTGAACGTGAGGTGGTCTTTTTGTTTTTTCTTCAATGAATGGTAACATTAGACTATACCATATATGGTATAGCCCTATTATAGTATCAAATTTAAGTATTTATAATAAAGGTAAACCCTGCTTAATAGTCGACTATAAACGTTTAAAATGGATAAGTCAACTATTGAAGATTGAAAGGAGTGGAGGCTAGTTAAACTCCTCTCGAACTTTACAACTTAGCCCTTATTATTTTTCTCAACCATCTTTGCAAACCTTTTCTTAACGCGCTCATTCTTTTCATCCTGCAAAAACTTATTTAAATCCGTTTCAATATTATTTTTGAGTTTTAAAACAGCTTGCTTATCATCTTCCGGAATGCTCTCGGCTTCTAATTGGTCTTCGTAATACCATTGTAATTTCTTTAAACCTGCTAAGGCTGTGTATCGCAAATTCGCAATGTCGGGATCTGTTGCGTTAGTTTTTAGAATAGGCAAACCCAACGCAATAAGCGAATCATTTTTCTGATTGATTAAATAGTTGGTATAGCTGCTCAAAATCATTCTTTTGTAATAGCCACCGTTACTATTAATGGCTGCGATGTAGAATGCATTGTCGGTTACCATTCCATTTTCACTATATAACTTGGCTATAAGCGGATGAATTTCTTGGTTGTTTTTGCCTTCGAATTTAGCGGTATGTTTTCTTCCCAATTCCTGGTCTATTCCATATAGATATTCTAATCCGTGATTAATAACGGCATAGGAACTATCGTTAATTGCTTTTTCATAAATGGGAATCAGCATAGATTTATCGTCGTAAAACGAATTTAAATGAGCTAGAGCGGCAACTCTTGCTTCCGATTTTTCCTCATTGTTTGCAAGGTCTATAAGCCTGTTTTTTAAATCTTCAGGATAATTTAAAATTGAATCATTCAAGTATTCCAAGCCCCAAATTCTAATGGCATAAAAGGGATCGTTTAATGCTTTTTTAAATACGGCTTGTGCTTCAATATCTTTTTCATAAGATTCTAGTAAGCCATCAAAGGCTTCCTTTTTATCCACAAACAAAGGCGCATTTGTAAATTGAAAAATAAGTTCCTCTTTCGTTTTTACATCTTCCTTAACACACACCAACATTTTATCGGCATCTACATTAACCAAGTTGGGTTTAGTAGGGGCGTCGAAAGAGAATTTTTCGTGCGCGTTGTTTATTACAACATCAAACGTATCTACCTTTCCGTTTCGGTACAAATCAATTTGAATTGGCAACTTATACAATCCATTCTCATTTAGGTCTTGCAGCTGATCGATAATAACATGCTGCTTTTTCGCTACTTCATCATACTCATAAGTTATTTTGAGTTCTGGATGTCCTTTGCCAAAAAACCATTGATTAAAAAACCAGTTTAAATCTTCGCCACTGGTTTTCTCAAAAGAGAGCCTTAAGTTGTGCGCTTCAACAGATTGGTATTCGTGTTGGTTTAGGTAGTTGCTAATGGATGTAAAGAATACTTTATCTCCCAAGTAATTTCTAAGCATGTGTAAAATTCTGCCTCCCTTTGCATACGAATGCGCATCAAACATTTCATTTCTGTGAGGAGTGTCGAACCAAACTAAATCATGTTTTAAATCGCTGGCATTGTTCAGGTAATTATCCAAATACCAATCGAGGTTGTAATCGGCAAAATCTACTCCATACTCAAATTCATCCCACAGGTATTCTCCATACGTAGCAAAGCCCTCGTTGAGCGTTAAATTAGGCCACGACTCAGCCGTTACTAGGTCTCCAAACCAATGATGAAAAAGCTCGTGAGATACTGTGCTTTCTATTTCCTCATCTAAAAGTTCTCGCGCTGTTAATTGAAATCCATAGTTATAAGTAACGGCTGTTGTGTTTTCCATTGCACCGCTAATTCCTTTTCCTCTACAGATAATTTGGCTGTATTTTTCCCATGGATAATCGTATCCTAATAAGTTAGAATAGAACTCAATCATTTTAGGTGTTTTGCCAAACATGGCTCTTGCATGTTGCTCATACGAAGGTTCAACATAGTAACTCACCTCAATACCTCGCCAAGTATCTTTAACAATGCTGTAATCGCCAAAGGCTATTAATACAAGGTAGGTGGCATGTGGTAACGATTGTTTCCAGTAGTCTGTTTTAGTGCCATCGCCATTATCAACAGAATTCAACAGTAAACCATTTGAAAGTGTTTTAAACTGTTTTTCTACCGTGAGGTAAATCTCTTGCGTAAACTTCTCGTTGGGCGTATCGTGTGTAGGAAACCAAGATGCACTTAGTTCTGTTTCACCCTGCGTATAAACTTGGTAACTATCTAACTGGCCTTCATTTTTTACTTCTTCGAAATAGATCCCTTGAAAGGTGTCGGCATCAATAATATCGTACGGGCGCGCCACGTAGTCTATAAATACCTGATAGGTTTCATCGCTGGTGTATTCCTTATCCAATTGAATTGTGAGGGTAATAGAATCATTCTTAAAATTTATGGGTTTCATTTGATCTCCTTTCAGCACAGCAATTCTATTTATTGTAAATCCTCTAGCATCCAATACAAGCTCTTTAACAGGATGAAAAAATGGCTTTACCGTAAGGGTTGCTTTTCCATAAACTTCTTTTTTATCATAATTAAAAGAGAGTTCTAATTTGGTATGCGTAATGTCGTTTACAATCTTTTCGGAAGGGCTGTAAGGTTTGGGCTTGAGCTTGGGAAGTTCAAGGCTATCTACAGCAAGGGTTTCGGCCATTTCAGCTACAGCCGGTTGAACTGGATTGATTTGCTTACTACAACCAGTTGCAAATAAAATTACAGCTGCGCATAAAAGGATCTGTCTCATTATTCAATTTGATCGTTGATTCGTTTAATACTCGTAATAGGGGAGCTTGACGTTTTTTTACTTCTGAACGGACACTTTTTTATTGATCACTGCGCCATCATCAAACACGATTTGCAAGATGTATAAACCTGCATTTATTTCGGATACATCTATAACTGAATTGGCCTTTGGATAACGTTTTATCAATTTACCTTCGATTGAAATTAATTGTAAAGACGCTATTTTTGAATTGCGCTCCGTAACATCTATATATAGTTTTGATGAAGCGGGGTTGGGGTAGATTTTTAGATTTCCAATTTTATGTTCCGATAAACCAACCACTGAATAGTCTGTGACGGATTCACATCCGTTATCATCTACAACTGTAACAATAGGATCGGTTCCAGATGAATCAATAGTAATGGTATATGGTGCTGTGCCACCTACTACTGTTACGTCATTATTATTAATATTAACCATATGGCAGCAACTATTAGGGTTGGCACTGGTTGCAGGTTCACCATCAGGATAATATTGGTTTATAATACCTTGTAGTGTTGTGGTTATTGCTTGTGCTTCAGCATCGTTATAAGTAAGTGATTTTTGGTAATGCCAGCCCACTCCATAATCTTCATTGGATGATGGCCCATCGCTATTCAATCTCGGATAAACTAAAAGTGCATGGTCTAGAAACTCCGCATTATCCTTAGGAATAAGATCAAGATACTGCTGAAGCCTATTGTAAACATTAAGCGAAGGAGCAATGTTATTTTGATCCATATAAGTTTGTACGCTAGAAGAGCTGGATGGAAGGATTCCGAAAACGTGAAACAAAGGACGAAGATCTGTATTGGCAGCAAGAGACATTCTTTTTATTCTGCTATCTATATTTTGATCATTGATACCTTGATCTGTACCGTTTTCAAAATCAATAAATTCTCCCTCCCAAAAGTTTTTAAGTGGGCACCATCCTAAAATATTAACTATTTCAAAATAATGTCCGTACCCTCTATGTTGGTATCTAACTTCGTTTGTAGAAGCGTTTGCAATATCCCTTGCCGCCCCAAAACTATTGGATGCCAATCTATGGATAACGGTATTGTCAAGATCCCATGATAGATCTCCATAGGAAGGTCCGAAGCTATTTTTAACCGCCTTATCTAAGTCTTCATTTAAGCCGTAATTAAACCCCATTACGTATAAAAAGTTAACCGCAGCTTCGCCTTCACCCGGGAATTTTGAGATTCTAATAGAGTGTCCATATTCATGATAAGTAACTTCATATTCAGGTCCTGGGCCGTCGATAAAATTAGTAGGACCAGGTACAGACTTATAGGATATTGCATGATTAGACATAGGGTATCCCATGGAGTAGGCGCCTCCTCTAATATCCACATCTGAGATCATGTAGAGCAGATGCTTGTCTGTAATGGTATCTCTTCCCAAAATGGAATTAATAGCTCGTAATGTTACGTCCCAATCTAGCATTGCTTGTCTAAGATCATGTTCGCCGGGTACAATGGAATGTGTTGGTATGGTGTACATCACATTGTCTGTCTCAAATACGGCCCATGGTGCAGGCTTGTCTAGTTCGGCATCAAAATCGGGCGACTCGTAAAATGATTTTAATGAATAGAAAGGTGCTTCTACAGCATTTGTAACACTTACATCTACAATGCCTTCTGCTGCGAGATAGGGCACCATAATTCCTATTGCGCCTCCCAATGGATTGAATACTTTGATTGTTGTAGAATCTATTGCAAATTTCTTTGAAATTCGATCTAATCTTTTAAAACTAGATTTACTGGTTAGATCCCAATCATGCGAACCTACTTTAACGTAATAGTTTTTACCAACCAAGCTACTGGGAACAGTAATGGTAACTACACTGCCTGGTGCTAAATAGGTACCTGTTGGCCGAAGGGCATGATCTGTTAAATCACCATTCATTGCAAAGGTAGGATTGATGCCATGTGGGTCTGCAAAATTAGCTCTGATGGCGGTTGTATAAGTTACAGTAGTGTCGGCAGGAGGGTCTACATCGCCAGGAAAACTGACACAGGAGTTAAATTTAATGCCGTCAATTAAGTGTGGGAATGCTGCATAGGTTTCGGGTATAAATGCATAATCAAATAATGCTTGTTCAAGCGCAATCATTGCCCTTCTTAGATTTCTTACAGGTGATATGTCGGATTCTTTATCAACGCTAATAAAATTTGTAAATAAAGCACCAATTTCGGCATCATAATCGTCCACTACTGCTTGAGCATTTGCTATGAGCGCTTCGCTATCTCCAATGTTTTTAGAATAATTATAGATTGTGTTTTTTATTTGGATTATTTCATCACTGGTAAGCGTTTCAACTCCGTTGATATGATCTCGTAAATCGGAAAAAGCAGAATCCAATACATCACTATTAAATGGTACTGATTTAACCCAAACTCTATGAATGGTACTGTGTTCTGAATAAATTAAGGTTTCATCAACATCATCATTCCTTACATCATCTACATTCCAACGTCCACCGTTTCTTACATTCCAATCTTGTTTATTAAAGCTTAAAAAAGGGCCTTGTGTTAATGTTTTATTTCCTGCATTTGAACCTGCACTACCGCCAGAACTAGCTGGTAAATTAGCGGTGTGGTCAGCTCTAAGAATGTTTTTAGTAGTGATGTCTGCTCCAAACGATTCGTCAGAATCGGATTGAAATTTACCAAGAACAGGACTTTCAAAATGGATTTTCCTATTGTGATTAGAGGTTACTGCTTCCCACCTTAGCCATAGCTCATCATCTGTAATGCTGGCAGCAAAAGCCTGTGATCCATGTCCCCACTTAGTAAGGTCTTCACTTAAATCAGTTCCTAACAAACTGCTGTCGTATAAAGGCAAATCGTTTCCTGGATTAATTAGATTTAATGTTGGATTAGTGCCTCCTGCATGATGATATTGCAACCACAATACCCAGCCCGCACTGTCTACATATCCTTGAAAATCTCCATCTCCAAAATTGAAAGTATATGTTCCTTCTTCTACGCCTTGTGCATCTACAAGATTAGTGATTTGAGCCGTTGAGAGAATCGGAATACAGATTAAGGCTAGAAATGAAAAATAGTGCGCTATATGGTTTTTCATAGTAGGTTATTTCAAGATTAATGAACTTGCTTGTATCGCAAATTAGACTTATTATTTTACATTTACAATGAGGCAGTTAGGGGCTTTTTTAATCCTCTAATCTTCTAATCTTCTAATTCTCTAATCTTTTAATCTGTTTTTTTAGGAGGTGGGTTATGTGCCTATTGTTACACAGCAAGGGTTAGAGTAGGGTTATGTTGTTGCGAAATAAGTAAAATTCATCTTTAATGTAACTTATTCGCATTTGGTCACATTACTTAAACAACAGGAACTAATATTAGCATTTCAATAAATGGATAACAGTACACAAAAGAAATTTTTAAATCTCTATAAGCCTGTTCATGGCAAGTTTGAGAGATTCTGTCGTGCGCGGGTTTATGGCAAAATGGATTTTAAGGATCTAATGAATGAAACTTATCTGATTGCTTATCAGAAAATTGATTCTGTTAAATCAGATAAAGTGTTTTTGTCTTTTTTGATAGGCATAAGTATTAGAATATTGGCCAATCACAATGCGAAAAAAAAGGAAGAACTTTTATCCCATGAAGCCGAGTTAATTGTTCGCGACGAAAACGCTTTAACAGAACGCAATGCTGAAGTTTATATGTTGTATCAGGCATTGGCACTTTTGTCAGAAGAACAACGAGAATGTATTGTGCTTTTTGAAATCACTGGTTTCTCTATCAAAGAGATAGTTAAAATACAAAACGCATCAGAATCTGCTATTAAGCAAAGACTAAAAAGAGGCAGAGAAAAATTAAAAGAGATTTTATCATTTGAGTCTCAATATAAAATGGGGGAGGTTAATAATGGATAAAGACAACAAAAGATTAGACGAATTGTTCAATGAAGCTTCAAAGGTTGAACTAGAGGTGAGTTATGAAGAAGCGGAAGAACAAATCATCCAAACGACTTCTCAAAAGAATCCATCTGGGTTTTCAGGTACGAATAAACTTATTCTTGGGGTTTCGGTACTAATAGCGTTAACGTTGGGAACCGTTATTTATAATAAAGAGTTCGGAGAAAGTGATCCACAAATGCATTATGCTGAAAACAAAATTGTAATACCACCAAAAGAAACAATGTCGGACGAAGATGTTGAAATGGAAAAAAATCGTTTCGAGGAAAGCATAAAAATGGACATTATTAATGCAGAAAACGATACCCTATTTACAGCCATAGAAAAGAACCTTGCAAGTAAAATTGTTGAGCCATACGTTTTCGATTCTATTCCAAAAGGTGTTGAAAAGGTGAATCCTCAAGAAAATCAAACGACAAAGGAATCCAATATTAAAGAAACGGTTGATTCATATGTATTCCCGAATCTAACGCCAGAAGAGATAGAAGCGAACAATGATCAAAAAGAGAAAATGGTTAAGGGGTTTGG
>SPKZ01013420.1_pt1 | contig 15604 bp, 6 predicted proteins | sample 2456571 | NCBI WGS metagenome assembly SPKZ01 (sample SAMN11192286, study PRJNA482655) | marine metagenome | biome: ENVO:00000447; feature: ENVO:00000244|ENVO:00000211|ENVO:00000569|ENVO:00002023; material: ENVO:00002151; isolation source: ocean water from marine abyssalpelagic zone ...
ATATTAGATTTAAAAACTCTTAATGAATCGTCACGAGGTGGTGATCCTATTGATGGAGTAGGTTTCGGAATAAGTTCTGAAACAATATATGAATATTCATTTGAAGTTAATGATGATAAAAAGGTGGAAATATCTCAATTCCTCCTTGACAATCTGGCAATCAGCATTATATTAAATGTGGAAGGGAGCCCTATTGGCCCTGGAATTATCCTAAGCTCAGCAGATCCATTTACCGAATTAACCCCAAGCCAAGTTGAACCAGGCTGTGTAGCAGGTTCCAATGGCCAACTAAGAAGATGGGAAGTTACCCTTTCCATAATGCTATCATAATGCCTAAACATCTTTCGCAAAAAGAAGTACAACAATACTTCGAATTATACAACTATACTTTACTGGAACAATATAAGTCTTTAGACTCACCCCTTTTGTTTGAATTCCCATTTAAAATTAATCTCTTAAAATTAAAAGAGATGAGCCTATATAAAGCATTTAAAATAGAACAGCGGTTTAAAAACTATTACTCAAAATTTAATAAAAAACCTCCCATTCATTTCGGTGGGTACACAGAATGTTTTATACTGGAGGATTAACATGGCTTTCCTAATACAAGATGCAACAACTATCATACCACTCCCAGATCCGGTTACAGGTAATACGGAATCATTATCAGTGTCTACTACAGTAAGAAGAGCAATGGATGGGACCCTCTTCTCTTATAAGAAAAGCTCAGACCGTAAGTTATATAGCTGGGCGTTTACGAATGTTAAGAATAACATTCTCGATAGTCTACGGACATTTATCAACGCGAACCGTGGAGCCACGGTAAGAATTACAACTGCAGATGGCTTGGTCATCAACGGTGTATTCCGTGAAGATAACTTAACAACCGCTTCAGAGACTTGTCAGTCTGGTGAAGTGTCATTATCATTTGAAGGTTAAATACAAATACTATGAAAATTAAAGGTAAGAAAATCAGTAGTGCACAGACTGGCTACGTTGTAATCCCAAGAGGAGATGGAGACATCGTCCTAACTATAAATACTATATCAGACTTTGAGCACTTCCACAAGCTGTGCCCTATACCCATTGCTCCGAAGATCAAGGAGAGAGGTAAGGCCGAAGTCATAGATGTTACTGATAAGCGTTATAAGAAGGAAGTAGAAGAGTATGCATTTAAGAGACTGTGTTGGACTTTGATGAAAAGTCTCGAGGACACTACAGGCTTAGAGTGGGATGCTCAAGAAGGACCTGTTGAAAAAGGTGAGGATGATGAGAACGAGTACAACGGTATCATTGAAAACAATGCAGATTCCTGGCACCATGTAATTCATCAGCTATCAGAATCATTCTCTAATGCTGAAATGGAATTCATCATGGAAAGATTCAATGAAGTTCAGGGTCTTACGAATGAAAAGATTAAGGAAGCAACAGACAGTTTTTTAGCTGGTCGGGACACGGAGCCCGAAGATTAATTCTTCCGAAGTATCGCTCTGGGAAATATTCCCAGTGGCGAGCAATGGAGCGAATGGGACTTAACCCATATCAGTTCGATGATTTAAATGTAAATGAGAAAGCAGATTTGCTAGCATACAATAACATAAGGGAAATGGAAGAGGCCGAACAGATGAATATTCTGGGCGCTCGAAACATAATGTAAGTGAGGGGACATGGCTGATAGAAACGTAAAATTAAAAGGTGATGCAAGTAGCCTGGTAAAAGCACTTACCAGTGGTGGCAAAGCTATGGACAGTTTCAAGTCCAAAGCAAAGAGTGCCGCTAATAGACTGCGTGAACTTAATAAGATAAAGATAACCGGCAAGAGTATAAAGAATCTAAGTGATGCTTTCAAAAGCTTGGCGCGTTCAACAGTAGCTTTATCTAAAGTTAATGCCAAAGGTATATCCGATAGTGTTAGGGCTTTATCCAAGATTGATATATCTGCCAATACCATTAAACGTATTGCTACTATTTCTAAAGAAATTAGATCTTTAAATAGTTCTCTTAACAGTACATCAAAAGCATCTGGTAAATTCCGTTCAGGAATTAGGACCGTCTCGTCAACGGGGGTAAGTAAGAACTCTCCTAACTTCGCTACTGCTGCCCCAGGTGTAGAGAAGCTTCGCACCAATGTTAGCTCTTTAAATAAAGCATTACTACTTACTGTTCGGTATACCAACCAGGTTGTTTCTAATGTACAACGTCTTGGTGTCAACCGTGTAAAACAATTTACTCAAGCAACAGCGAAAGCGAACGTTCAAGCTAATAGCATGAATGTTACCTGGCAGTCTATTGCTAGGTACTGGGTCACTGGAGCAGTGATTGGTCAGGTACGAAACTTCACATTACAAATACAAGAGTCGGTATCTGCAGCAGCTGAACTTAGTGTCAAGCTTGCAGAGATCCAGACAATTGCGGGTGAAGGTATCTCTGATGCAGTTATTGCTAACCAGGTACGTGAACTATCAGATACATTCACCGGAGATATTAAAGACCAGGCAGAAGCTTTCTATCAGGCCTTATCGAATGGTGTAGTCGAAGCTGCTAATGCTCAGAGTTTCTTAATAGATGCCAACAAGCTCGCGCTTGCGTCCGTATCATCCGTTACAGATGCCACTAACTTACTATCTTCAGTAATCAACTCATACGGTTTAGAAACTACGGAGGCTACGAGAATATCCGATGTATTCTTCAAAGCGGTTGAGGTAGGTCGTTTCCGTATTGGTGAGATCGCAAATACAATTGGTCGTACAACTGTTGTAGCTTCACAGCTAGGTGTCTCCTACCAGGAAGTGGCAACGGGTCTAGCATTCATTACTAAGCAGGGTACCACAGCTGCAAATGCTCAAACATTATTACGTAACATTCTACTTAAGTTAATTAAACCTACCGAAGAAACTGCTAACATATTAAGAGAATTGGGTTTCGAATCTGGACAACAGTTAATTGCTGTTGAGGGCTTGGGTGGTGCGTTACAAACATTATTCAAAGCAACTAGTGGTGGCGCAAGTGACATAGCGAAACTGTTCAATAGTATCAGAGCCTTACAGGGTGCATTAGCATTCCAAGGAGGCCAGGGTAACTTCGATGAACTTGCAAGCGAGATTGAGAATAGTGCTGGTGCTGCAGAAAGAGCTGCGGCTAAGATTCAAAACTCCCTTGGTAAGCAATTTCAATTAGCTCTTGAACAAACTACCAATGTACTAACACAGGATTTTGGAGAAGCTATACTTAAAACATTAGCTGATGCTGATGGTAGCTTCACAAGCTTTATCGATACAGTTAAAGATCTTATATCCATTGTAACTCCCTTCGTCAAAACCGTTGTATTATTAATTAAAGCTATCAGACCTTTAGTTCCTGTTCTACTAGCGGCCACTGCTGCACTGGTGAGTTTTAAAATAGCTACTGCAGCTGCTAGCTTAGCAGCTAATTCATTTAATATATCATCTTTAATTAGTGGGTTCACCCGGGCTACAAGTGTTATTGGTTTAATGAATGCTAAGACTGTTACAGCGACGGTAGCATATCACAAGTTAGCAACAGCTCAATTCGCAGCCGCTAATTCTGCAGGTGGTTTATTTAAATTAATTGGACTAGCTCCAGGACCATTAGGATTATTAGTAGCAGGTGTCGCAGCTTTAACTGTAGGCTTTGTACTACTTACTAACTCCACCTCTGAAGCTGATGAAGCTCTTGCTGATTTCGCAGGACGTCAAAGAACTTTAACTGATTCAATTAAAAAGACATCTCAGTCTTTAGCAGATGCTGCTACCTCAACTGATAGATTGTTGGGGAGATTAGAGCGACTTCGCGCTAGGTCTGCAAACGAGGCTCTTAAGAAGCTACGGACGAATCTCAAGGGAGTCGAAGATTCCTTAATAGGTGTTCGTGATAAGCAGGGAACATTTGAAGAAGTGTTTGGTAGCTCGCTAGATAAAGCTACCTCGGATGCTAAAAGTAACCTAACTGAAATTCAAGCAAGTATTGATAAGGTCAATGAATTACTAGGGAGGGGTGCTGGAGACAATACATTAATCACAGGATTGAATAAAGAATTAAAGTTACTAGAGCTTCAAGCAGGTACTGCCTTCGACCCCTTTAGTAAATTAGATTTAATTGGAGCACAGTTTAAATTAGTTGAAGATGCTTTAAAGAGTGCTACTGATGTTAGTACTGTTGAAAAACTAAGTACACAACTGAAGAGTTTAGCCGATGAACAGGCTGGAATATCTAAAGATATATCTGGGCCATTTGCCTCACAGGATGACAGGATCGCACAAGAGATAGCGATTAACAAATTAACTGAAGAACGATTGGGTATCCTGGGGCGCGTTGCTGCTCGTGATTTAGAGCGTGAGAAATCATCTTCAATAGTATTAAATCAATTAGATAAATTCCTTAAGACGCAAGAAGAATCCATTAGTAAAGTTACAGGTAGTACTGATGAACTTAACCGGGCTCTCGTATCTGTAAATAAAGAAGGGGTAGGTGGTGATAGTTTAGAAGGAGCGCGTAAAGCATTTGATGTAATCCGGGAACGTCTTCTTGATATCAAAACTAATAACTCTTCCCTTACGCCAATAATTGATAAACAACTTGAGAAATATAAAGAACAAGAGGATGCTCTAGAGCGTCAGATACAAGCAGTTAAAGAGGGCAATAATGCACTCATCATAGAAATTCAGCAGCTAGAGAGAATCAAGAAACTCAGACAAGATGCTGCTAAAGCTGCTAAGGATGAGAAGGATGCTACTGGAAAGTTAAGTACAACTCTTCAAGGATTACAAACACTAACAGTGGGCGATGGTAATGCGGCACGAGCTGGTAATAGACTAGCAGGAATCGGCGTCACTGGAACATCGCTTGACTCAGCCATTGATACAAGTGCTTTTTCTGAGAACGTATTTCTAGGATTCAGTAATGCCGTTAAAAACCTATTTCCTAATATTGGAACTACACGAGTGGTCGGTGGGGATACTGGTTTAGTAAGTGGTGATGCCCTAAGTGAACAACTTGAACTTGCTCAAGCAGCAATAGCTACAACTGTTGAAAGGATTGAACTGAGTTTAAGGAAAGGTAACTTTGAAGAAGCTACCAAACTAGCAGAAGACCCTGCGTTTGCCAACTCATTAAGACTATTTAAAATTATCAATGATAATCTAAATAAAGAACTAGATGACATCATTCAGAACGGTGGACCTGGTAGTGGGGAGCGCCGTCAGGCTATACTAGAAGTCCAGGAGCAATTAGGTCTTAAAGGACTTTCTGGAATATTAAGTCAACTGACTAAGGATGGTGGTCAAGGTATTGGACAATTCATCCAGTCATTAACAAAACAAGTTACAACGCAACAAAGCGCCACAACTGTTATGGATGCCTTTAGAGTTAAACTAGATGCTAATCGTGAAGCTATTGAGGCCTCATTAACTACAGCGGAAAGGTTTGCAAGAGATCTAAATGATGCTGGTGGAGAAGCTTCTGATTTAGCGGAAGCTTTAAGCAGTGTAACTAGAGAAGTATTAAATCTTGTACCAGGAAATCCTACTAAGAAATTTGGCGGTGGTAGAATATTTGGTGCAGCCGGTGTAGATCGTGTACCAGCAATGTTAACAGCTGGTGAATTCGTTATGACTAAAGCTGCGACTCAACAATTCTTACCTCAGCTACATCAAATGAATCGAGGAGTTCCACCCCAGCATTTTGCTAAAGGTGGTCTGGTAGGATCCCTAGCTTCACCTTCATCAGTCGACTCAAGTACTTCTGTTGGAGACATTAATGTAAGTGTAACAACTACTGGTGATGTAAACCCTCGAGCCCTCGCAACAGAGATTAACAGACAAATTAGAGTCGGTAACATAAGGTTCCGTGATTAATGCCACGTACTTTTCCAGCAATAGATAGACTCGGTGAAGAACCGATAATGATTGTAACATTCCCGTTCGGCAGTTATGCTGATAGGGAAGTGACAGTTGGTAGTGCAATAGTGCCTGGATTAATTAACTCCGTTGGTAACTTAGATGCAGTAACTACTGTGGGTGGATCAGGGGCAAGCACATCAATAACTGTTTCAATTCACGATCCAAGTGGGCACATAAAAGGTTTAATGGAAACACAGAACCTAAGGTTCATGGATGTAACTGTTACTCAGGACTGGGATGATGCAGCATTAACAAGTGTCGAATTATTTCAAGGACAAATTAACAATGTCGCATGGAACTCATCTACCTTAGAGGTAGCATTCACGATAGTATCCAAAATAGAATCGGAAGAAGTTGGATTCTCTATTGAGGATGTCGAAGTAGTTACCGGCGACGTAGGTGTAGGAGACAATCCTTCCTTTGCCAGTGATACTATTGGACGTCCACCGTCTGAACTAATCGGTAAGGCCTGGCCTCTCTGCTTCGGTAGAGTTATACAGTCACCGACGCTAAGGTTCACATGGGTCAGAGATGCAGGTGACGCTAGTAACGATGACGATGGTGATGAAGGTAAATCAGAAGGTGCTCGTATTGTTAACATTGATGGTGAAGATAGATGGATGCCTGTTGATGGTGCATCAGTAAGAGAATTTATTAAAGCTATCCGAGCTATTGGATCAATGACACCTGGTGATGATGTTATACTATCTAGAGTACTTTCTGTAAAGGACCCACTAGGAAAATGGATTCACCAACCTCCGGGTAATTCCGTTAATGGAACTCGTAAGGGTACTGTCAGTGGTATACTACAAAATGTTCGAGCATGGGATGCCTTCTATAAAATAAATATAGAGTTTCAAAGATTTAGACAGGGAGCGGCCGCTCTTAAGAATGAAATATTAGAATTAGCTTTTGAAGAAAATGGTCACCGAGACAAGTTCAACTTTGATACGACGAGTTTAGAAAGAAAAGGATTATTCGAAAATGGTATCCGAACAGAACAAGAGTTTGTTGATGATCTAATGCCACGAAAGGCTGAGGATGCAGGACAGGATTTAGTAGATGCTGCCTGGAATGATAAGCCAGTAGTAAAATTAGCTAAGGGTCATGGACTCAGGAATCCTAAGAAGTTGGGTGCAGCTGATCCCCTCTTGAACACGATGGAAGTTAATATTAATGGTCAGCGATTCGCATCTCAGATCATAGGGTCAGAGGATCTATTAAACCATAGACCTAACGATCTTAGATTAACAGATGCATTGCCGGTTTGTTCTGGTATTCCTTTCTTTGAAAGAGAGTTTCAATATGCTTCTCGAGTTAAGATTACTGCTAATGTTAAGATCGATAAACAGTATGGTATTGTCACTAGTAATGGTGCCTTCACTGGTGAACAAATAAGTATGGTAGTGTATTTCACTGATCAAGAAGTAGTTACAACTGAACAACCTGATAACTGGGATGACGAGGCAGATGGAGCATACCAACCTACTTACCTATATAGCTGGGTAGGTTATCAACCATTGGCAGTATTCGTTTATAGCCTGGATGATATCAGGGATAGAGTTACAGTGCCGGACGGAAAGCCCTGGTTACAAGAAGACCGGAGTTACTTCGCTTTTACTGATCTCATGGAAAATGGTACAATAGTTGAAACATCCTTTATCATAAGACCTGACTGGTTTGGAAGAGTTCCCGATAATGACGTAGAAGTATTAGATAAAGTTACCTGGCAGTTTGATAAAGATGCTGCCGAACTTATTCATCCACAGATATTTCCTCCAGATCAACTGAGCCCTTATGGACGTTTACCTAAAACTAGCTTTCAAATTCAAGCTGGTGATACAGTAGTTCCATGGGATGGTTGTCCGAAAGCACTTGAGGATGGTACCGATGATGATAGCACTGACAGCGATACTGACGATGGTAAACCATACATTCATATTGCTAACCTTATTCCGGGTTCAATGATTCATGCAGCTTATGCTTTAAGAAAGATACCTGGTAAGAATAAGCCTCTGCCAGTCCAGATTCCCTCTAGATATTTTACCTGGGGAGATGAAACTATATTAGGTAAAACAGTTACAGTATTAAAAGTTAATAAACCTTTATCAAGTATTGATAGTAGCTGGAGTGATGACATATATGTAGTTCAAACTTCTCCAGTTGGGCCTAACACAGCTGATATAATTGAATGGCTTATTGGTGAATATGGTCCAGATCTAACAGTTAATGCTGCCAGTTTTGCAACTTGTGCAGCGCTCATTGACGATTACCCGTCTGACTTTTGCATACTAGATAGACCTAACTTACTGGCAGTTTGTAAAGAGATTGCCTTCCAAGCAAGGTGTGCCCTGTGGTTAAAAGGTAGTGAAGTATTTATTAAGTACTTGGGTATAGAACCTACCTTAGGTGAAGCCATCGATATTGATACAAGTTTAATTACTGAAGGTAGTTTCAATATTAATACAACAGACATAACTGATTTAGTTACAGTGTTTAAGGGTGAATGGCACCCAACATATTTAGACCTCGACAAAGAGGGAAATGAAATTCAACGTTTTTATATCGCTAAGAACAATGTCAATCTATATGGTAGACATGAACAAGAATACAACTTCTTCATCTACAACCAGGAAACTTTAGTTCGTAAGGCGATGGAATTCTGGATCATACGTTGGAGTAATACTTGGCAAACAGTTTCATTTGAGGCACACATTCCAGCATTAGCAGCTGAGAGTTTAGATGCGGTGGAACTCATATTGCCTGCAGGCCTATTAGGACCTACTACGGTAAAGGGTATGGCTGAGGAAGTTATTTATGATTCAAACAATTTAAGTGCGCAGTTCAAGGTATGGACACCTATTAGATTAGGTGAGACCACTCAGTACCCTTATGCGTGGACACAATAGGAATATATAATGGCCGGTAATATTGGTAATCCAAATGATGCGGGATGGGCAGTCCCAGGTAATCCTATTGAAGGGTTTGAGGGGTTAGACTATGATGCTCAAGAGTTAGCTGAAAAAGCTTCACAAATCTTAGATAATATTAATCTACAGAGTGATGCAAGTACTGACTTTAACATTGCTAATCGTGAGACCTGTGTTGCTTATATAACTGAAAAGATTGAACTTGATAACGGGGAAGTCGAATATAAAGGCAGTGAATTAATCTATGCCGAGCCAGCCCAAGATTATGCTGAGGCTGAGAATGGTATATTATTTGACAGTGATTGTACTGTATGCGAACCTAACTTTATTGAGATCAATGGCGATAAGACTTCTGAAGTAAATGATAAAGTTATACTTACTAAAGTTTCTATCTATGGATATTCCAAATGGGTGTTCACAAAGAATAAAGATGTTGAACATTACCTTGCTAAAATTACGGGAGAAGTAGCACACCCCGATTGTCCTAAGGGATATTACAACGCTGTACAAGTTATGATGACTGATAGTGGGTGTGGTTATGAAGAAGTTGAGAATGGGTTACATTGGACATTTGAAGTAGAACAAGGAGGATCCGCTGAGGAACCTGACCCTTGTAGACTACCTCCATTGAAAGAGAAAGACTGTATGGGTTCTGTACCTGAATGTTCTATAGTATTAGTTCATAAGATCAGCCAGGACAAATGTAAAGCGACTGAAGATGGTGGACCTGACTCAGATGAAACTGTTACAACCACTACACCCAGTGGAGCAGAGGACCTCTGGATCTTTGAGTATGAGTTTGAAGCATATGCTTGTCTATCAACAGATTATGCAAACGGTCAGTATGATGCTTATGAAGTTTATTATTCACAAGGTCAGTGGATCGCTGGTTCCGGAAGAGGCTGTGATTACCCAGGTTTAAACTGGTCTAGTAGTAGCTCAGGCATCGGTAGAATACGAGAAGTAAATAATCTATTCGGCGCACAGGACCAGATAGTCAAAGTCTCAATGGCTCAAGATAAACAAGGTGGTTTGAATAGTACTGGCTGGGCAGTTGATCTAGGTGGAACATTTCAAACTGTAGTACAACTTTATGGATGTGGTCCTAATTATGATTGGGAACAAACTGAACGTGGTACCATTAGTGGTGCTACCGCTGGTATCGGTGGTGGAGGTATCACTGCCTCCGAAGTAAATGGTCAAGAAGGACTTGAAGGTCGTAGTGCATTAATGCTTATATCTTCAGGTGGGTGTGGTGGATCTTCCGATCCAGTGTGTCGTGTATCTCTTAAGGCCATGGATATTAAAAACCTCTGTGCCGATTATGAAATAGGTGTATCTGATAGTGAGAGCAATGCAGGTATCGCTCACATATTAGTAGAGCCAGAAGATTGTGAAGACCCATTCACTGTAAAGGCTAAAGGCCTTGTTGAAGGTGAATGTATAATATTAAATTCAGATGAAGGTTGTATAACAATTTCATGGGATCCAACTTGTGAAACTACTTCAGCTACGAACCCAGGTGATCCGACTACGACTACTACTGAACCAGATGATGACCGGGATAGCCAAGTATGTGAAGATGAAGATACTGAGATAGTAGATCGCGATTACTTTACATGTGACGGCTGTTTCATGAGTCATGTTTTCTCCAGTGATAATAAAGCACAGTTAATAGATAAGGTAAAGAGGTGGGTAGCAAACTCAGGTTTCGCTCCATGTGGTGAGAACCCTATCTTAGACTTTACCGAACGACAAGCGGCAGGACAAGTAGAGAAGAAGTATTATTCAGTAGCGTGTTATAAGTACCATGGTTCAAATGATAATCCAACGTCCCCTACGAATGATCCTACGCCGGACCCTTACGATCCAGAAAAGGATCCTGATGTACCAGAGGTCAATCCTCCTGATGCACCTGACCGTCCAGATAATCCAGTAAGACCTCAAACGGATTTAACATGTAGCTGTAATGGTGGACGTCAGACACAAGTGTCCCCAACTGAGTTTGGTAAAGGTAGACTAGATGTCAACCTGGCACTGACAGCCTGGTTCAAAGCAAAGAAAGCGGCCAACCCTGATCTTCTTGAATGCAGCAGAAATGTCTTAAAGAATCCTAGTGATGGTGGAATAAGAGATCGCGCATTCTATGGTGTACTTTGCTATAGAGACAAAGATGCACCTAAGCAGTTGCCCGCTGACCCTGGACCACCTATTACTTGGAAGGAATGCCCAAGTGGTTGTATAAGTATAATTGGTAGTGGTGCCTCAAGGTTCAGTGCTAATAAGGATGCGTTCGCTCAATTAAAAGCTGCGACTGCAGGTCTTGATTATAGCATTTGTAGACAGATGTTACCTCGCTGTAAGACATACCGTAATGCGGGTGAGGTTGTCAGACGTACAGCTTGTGAAATGCAGATCTGTTATAAGATACTTACTGAAACATACCGTTGGGACTGTGAGGATATACTTACAACACCAAACTCTGATCCTGATTTGCAATGGGTAGATGCTAATGACAGGGCCGCTTGTAAATGTGATTGTGGTTCAGAGTATGTTATTGGGCCTGAATTACCGAATGATGCTGATGCCAGAAGAGCAGCTATTGAGATGTTTACGGCACAATTTGGACATGGTTCTAATAACCCTTGTAAAGTTCTTAAATGGAAAACAAAGTATGGCGGATTCAACGGAGCAGCAAGTGCTCATGTATATCGGGTGTGTGGTGATGACAACTCTAGTATAGTAGATGACCCTACTACCGAGAGCTGTGCAGCTTGTTCCGGTGGCGACGGTCCTATGCAGAGGTATGGTCCAAAACCTATCAGTGGTAGAACACATGATGAACGCATTCGCAAAGGTACAGCGAAGTTTAACCAGGCAGTAGATGCCGGTGAGATTACCTGTAGCGGTAATCAGGTACCTGTATTATGTCAGATTGATCCGCAGGAAACCGGTGAGGGTGCAACAGCTACTTATAAATTTATAGCATGCTACCATTGTAATGAGGATCCTGAAGACGACTATCCAGATGATGGTGACTGTGGTTGTGGTGAACCTCGTGTTAGCACAGGTACAGTAGGCGAAGAGGAAGAAGACAGTGGTGGTGGAGGTGGTGGCGGTAGCTCAACTGTTACTGATACTACTACAGTACCGGTCACCGATGGTTTCTGTGAGAAAGTTAAGAAGTGTTGTCCGGACTGTGATGATAGAGCAGCGTCCGAAACTGTAATCAGTACAACCGAGGGCAGTCCCGGTGGTGGTGATGGTGGTGGATCATCCGAAGAAGCTGAAGAGATTGAGAAGTATACTAATCCTGAAGAATGTGATTATGTTAAGTATGTTGAATGTGATGGTAGTAGATGCTTGATCATAAGTAAAGAAGATGCTAATGAATTAGGTTCATGTGTAGCAGTAGCTAAATATAATGGGTTAAGAAGTATAAAGGTTTGTTTTATGCGCAAGGGACCCTGTTGCGCTGAGCAAGACAATCTCCCATTAGGTTGGACATTAGGTAGGTGTGATGGTTGTAATACATGCTACACTGATCCAAATGAACCGACTGGTGGGGATGACCCAGAGAGCCCCTGCACCTGTGATGAAAGATTCACGTTTAGAGAATCCACTTTACTAGCAGCTCAAATAACCAAGGAAGCTTTAGCCGATGGTTCAAGGAATCCTTGTGAAGATGGCTATGAGTTTGATGCATGTTCTGAACCAGTGATCACTAAGAGTAACAATGGTATTACATCAGATGGTGAATCATACACTGTTCAGATATGTGGTGTCTGTAACTATGACCAGGATAGTTCGGATGATACACCAACTAATACTGATTGCAGCTGTGGAGATGACAAGTCTACTGAAAGAGTAAATGCCGATCCTAGTGAAACGGTTGCAAGTGTTACTCTCGATGCTAATAATAAGCTTTATCTTTGCGATCAAAATAAGAATCCTTCTGCACCAGCATATGTATCTCCGTGTTCTGTTGATGTAGCATTAGTTAGAACTGAAGCAGACTATAAAATATTTGAAGTAAGTGCATGTTGGGATTGTGGTTATGGTGATGGTCGTCGCCCATACATTGTTGATGACCCTACTAGTGATTGCCCATGGCGTACAATACTAAGTGTCGAGCTGGTTGATGAAGATGGTAAGACATACTCCACTGGATCAATTACTCCAGGTACATATACATTCTATATAAGATACTGGATCCAGGGAGCTGAGGCTAAAGGTAAATGCCATCTGCAAAGTTTAATTGACAGTAAGCTTATCTCCGGCGGAGGTAAAGGTGAGTACTTTGACTTAGCTAATGCAGGTATAAATAGAGGAGTTGAAACTTCTACATTGCAGGGTGATGGTACAATTACAGTTACCTCTGCTAATTCGACATTGGAATTTATATCTAGTTATTTCCCGGTAGAAGCAGATCAAGACAATAGTCCATTTGCAGATACCTCGGGTACACCAGCTGCCCCATGTAATAATAAGATAACGTTTAATATTAATGATGAGTCAGCAGTATTAGATATTCAAGACTCTTGCTATGATGTATGTTTAGGAACTACAGATAGTAGTGCAGTGCCATTTATATTGACAGCTGTCGGTAAGCCTAACAATTATTATAAGATGACAGCCTTTGTTAATGGTACTGAATACTTTGTGACACCTAGTGAAATTACTACAGATGATAATGGTATATTTGGGGGTGAGGTTAACTTTGCGAAAAGGTTGTCTCCAAACATGACAGGTTCAATTAGGCTCCGAGCCACTGAACTACTGTACCCAACAAACTTTGCAGAAGATACAGTTTCTATTTGTTGTCAAGGAACAACTACAACTACAGATCCATGTAGACAGCTGTATCCATATCCTAACTTGACAATGGAAGACAGATGTTACCAGTCAACGGAGCAAGGTTCAGTGATTGGTATATTACAATTCAGTGGAGAAGGACGTTGGGAAGAGTACACCCTGGAGATGACAGCTCAAAGCGTACCTTTAGATTTTAATAGAGAGAATAGATTAATTACTTTCGGTGGTGGTAATGATATACCAGTCGATGAACAACCAGTGAAATTTACAATAGAAATTAAAGACCCATGTGGTGAGATATACGAAGAACATTATACCGTATTCCCATGTGATGGTCCAGATGAAATAGTTTGGTTATACGTTCCATGCGAACCAGACCAAGCATATACATACGAGGATTTATAATGGCACAAATACACTTCAACTCTTTTCACCAGTCATTCGTTAAAGTTAACGGATCCTGGTATAGCTTTGTTGGGCAGACTAAGAATGCTGCCACGCATGGTGCTAAGGATATTGAGCAAACTTCCAATACGCCTCCAATTATAACTACGACTACATCAACTACGACAACCACAACTACGTCCACAACTACAACTACTACGTCGACAACGTCCACAACTACGACAACGCTGCCAGGTACCACAACAACTACGACTACTACAACCACTGCCGCAATGGCCGGGTTCAATACTCTAGACTTAAATGGCACAACTCAGTATCTGGAAGCAGCTGATGATCCTTCATTTGATTTTCAAACTGGTAACTTTACCTTGGGCTTATGGGTAAACTTCTCGGATGTTTCCGGAGGCAGTAAAGCATTAATAACTAAATACATTGCAGCTGCTAATAGAAGTTTTGAATTCTTCTGGAGACCTGCCGGTACTCAACTGGAACTTAATTACTCTACGAATGGTACCTCTAACTTGAACCTGAATGTAGTGTGGGCTCCGGTAGTTGATACATGGTACCATGTAATGGTAGTCAGAGATGGTAGTGATCTTTCCTTCTATGTGGATGGGGCTCAACAGGGAGCTACACAAGATATTGCAACTGCTGATATATTTACTTCAACGGCAAATATTAAGGTAGGTGCCTCAGATGCATCTCTATTCTTCCCAGGCTCAATGGCTTCTATCAAAGTATTCAACACAGCACTAACTACTGCACAGATAACAGAACTCTACAACTCCGGGACACCAAAGGTTCATCGTGCATATAGCTTCGCGATTCGTAACCACTGTGTTCTAAGTATTGAAGGTGCAGCGGACTTGCCGACTACGATCCCGGAAGCGGATCTTGTAGCATTAAGCGATATGGATTTTAGAATTAATGGTGATAGTGCGTACACTGATATCAGCCCAAATGCAAATACAGTAAATAATAATGGTTCAACAATTACTTCTGATCTAATCAATAACAAAGACGCATTTACCTTCAATGGTACTACGGCTTATCTAGACTCCACAAAGGGTAGTAATTATGCGCTCCCATTTACTTTTGTGATGGCTGTGAATACTGATGTACTTGATGCTAACTTTAGAACTATGCTTGACATAGGTGCTAATGTAAATTCTATGCTGCTGTCAAAAGATAATACTGATAAAGCATTGGTTAATATTGTTGGTAACGGCGGGCTTGCTGACCCTGCTGCCATGGATACCTCTTGGAGAGTAATAACTTTATCTGTAGATGCAAGTGAGAATGTTACATTATATGTCAACGGGGTACAGGTAGTTACGGGCAACCCAACAGGGGCTTATACTGCAGGGGCACTACTAAACATTGGTAGATGGTCATCAGGTGCAGCACAATTCTGGTCGGGTAACATTGCAGCAATCGTTGGTTTCGGTAATGACTCTCTGAGTTCAAGAACTTTCAGTGAAGACTTATTCTTTGCAAAGTATCTTCCTCTTAAGGATTTATCATCTCAGCGCAACG
>SPKZ01020082.1_pt1 | contig 15599 bp, 13 predicted proteins | sample 2456571 | NCBI WGS metagenome assembly SPKZ01 (sample SAMN11192286, study PRJNA482655) | marine metagenome | biome: ENVO:00000447; feature: ENVO:00000244|ENVO:00000211|ENVO:00000569|ENVO:00002023; material: ENVO:00002151; isolation source: ocean water from marine abyssalpelagic zone ...
AGAAGACGGCGAAGAAGACGGCGAAGAAGACGGCGAAGAAGACGGCGAAGAAGACGGCGAAGAAGACGGCGACCACAACCGAAAAAGCACTGCCTCCGGCGACCGCATCGGGCCTAGGAGTGGGCGAACGAGTTCCCACATTTAGCGCTGACGATCAGAACGACGCGAGCGTCGGCTCTGCGAACCTGCGAGGGACGTATGTCCTCTACTTCTATCCGCGAGACAACACTCCGGGCTGCACCGTCGAGGCTTGCGAGTTCCGGGATGAATTGAAGCAGTTCTCAGCGGCCAAGGTGCGTGTCGTCGGGGTGAGCCCGGACAGCATCAGCAGCCATCAAAAGTTCGTCGCCAAGTTCAAACTAAATTTCAGTCTGTTAGCGGATCCCGACCACGCAGTGGCGGACGCCTTTGGTACTTGGGTTTTGAAGAAGAATTACGGCAAGGAGTATATGGGCATCGAGCGCAGCACGTTCCTGATTGACGGGGCTGGTGTGGTTCATGCTGTCTGGCGCAAGGTCCGTGTGAAGGGTCACGTGGCGGAGGTATTGGCCGCTGCACAGGCGCTCTGAGCGGATATTTCCTGCGAAATATCGCGGGTTCCTTTCCCAAGGCGTTCTCGCCAGCGGAGTCTGATAAACGTAGTTGATTATGATTCGATCTGTTGGTGGTTCTGTTCTCGGCATGATGCTGCTTCTCGCCTTGTTGTTTGGCTGCGAGGATCCGCGCATCAAGAGCGCTGAGCGGGCCAAGGCTCATGTGGCGGCTCTGTCAAAGGCCGCCACGGCAGATGTCGCGGACGTGCGTTCGGGCATGCCCGAAGGCGCGAAACGGTTGGTGAAGATTTTTGCCACGGAAGGCGGCCTGCCAGATGACGCCGCCGCCCTCAAGAAGGCGCTTCGGTTGACCCGTGGCCGAGTGCAAGATCTGCGGGTGGCGAAGAGTACGTTCTTCGCGCTGGTCAATGCCGACGGCGTGGCGATGCGAAGCAATCAGCCGGTGGACGAGTTGTCTGGAAAATCCGTGCTCAAGGGTTTTCCGGAGCTAAAAACAGCACTCGCTGGACGATACATCGAGACCACAGGCTCCATGAACGCCTTGCGCGGCGTTAACACCAAGCCTGACGGCCAGTGGATGTCCGCTCACCCGGTTAAAAAAGACGATAAGGTGCTGGGCCTATACATCACCGGTTGGGCGTGGTCGCGCTACGCGTATCGACTCGAATTCAAGCTGAGGGGCGACGTTCAAGAAGCCCTCCGCGCTGCGGACACCATCGAAAATGAACCGCTACTCTACGTGTTCGTGTTGGTCGACGGGCAAGCATACGGAGCGGGACCGACTCCGCATGTCAGTGCGGACGCCGTGGCGAAACTGAACGCGTTGAGTCATGTGAAGGGTTCTGAGCCGTATGTGACGGTATTGGAGATCACGGGTCGCGGCTACGGAGTGGCCGTGATGAAGGTTCCCGCGCTAGGAGCCAATGTGGGAATCGCCGTCCTACGTAGCGAGACTTGAGTTCCGCGGCTGACCGTGACGATGGGCATTTGCCCACAGTGAGTTACTCAGTGCGCTGAAGGTCTGCTGTGCCCGCGCGACCGAATCGGTGAAGATAGAGCACCAGGCCGCCGGCGCCCAAGAGGGTGAGCGCCGAGCCGAGCCCCTGCCAGTCGCTGATGCTCAGCGCAATGCCCACGATTGTGGCAACACCAGATAAACAAAGTCCTCGGCGTTCAGCGGGGGCTTCAGTGAGCGTCAGGGCCACTTCTGTGCCTGGGCCTGTACGATGAAGTCCCGCACGTCGCGGGCGAGTTTGCGTTCGGCGGCGATCGAGCTGGATTCCCGGTCGTTGCCTTGATCGCCGTCGTAGCGATAGTCGTCGGCGTAGAGGAGAATCACCCGCGCGCTCGCGTCTTCGCCGACGCCATGAACGAGTTGCAGCGCGTCTGCCATACGGGGGTTGCGTTTCGGCAGGCTACCGGCCATCATGCTCGCCTCGTTTTTGCTGATGTAGCTCACGCCGTATAGATGCCCCGCGACCGCGACATCGACGCGTAGGGCCTTTCCGCCTGGCAGCTCGATGGTTCGCCCCCGTACCGGCTGGACTCGCTGGTCGGCGATGGCGCGGGCGATCACGTCCTCAGCGCGGCGGTCGTCGAGGGGTTTCGACGGGCGCGCCGTCCGAGCTGGCGGGCCGCCGCAAGCGACTGAAAAAACGAGCCAGGTGGTAGCGAAGGCCAAAAATGGCCACCGGCGTGCATTGAGAGCTGCCATGGGCTGAAAAGGTAGCCAACTGCGTCGGGTTTCGCTAGCTCTAGCGAAGAACATGGCGTTTCGACTGCGCATTCAGCGGCCGGTGCCGACCCCAGCGCCGGATCCAGGCCCACCCGCCGGATTCGGCCAGCGTGCGTCCAGGCTCGCCGGGAAGCTCAGAGTCGCTGGGTTTGTAGGCACCTTAGCTGCTTCTGGTGGGCTCGCTTGCGCCACCGAGCGTCTACCGGATCCGCGATCGGCTGCCGACGCCTTCGCTGCTGCGGCCAGCCACGGTGACCACCAGGCCATGTATCGTCTGTTGAGAGCGGGCGCCCAGGCCCGACTTGGCGAGGGCGGAGTAAAAAAACTCGCCGAGGATTCAGCGGAAGAATTGAAGACCCGAGGCCGTCGGTGGGCCCAAAGCGACGCCGAGCTGGTGGCGCGCATCGAGGTGCCGACGGCGGGGGGAACCGTCGTTTTGGCATTGGAAGAGGGTCGGTTCGGCATCAGCACGGCATCTTTGCTGCCGGCGTCTGCAAAAACACCGACCGCCGCCCTGCAACAATTGCAGACAGTGCTCGCCCGTCGGAGCTACCCGGGACTCATCCGAATGTTGACACGGCAGACGAGGGCCGATGTCGAGCGAGAGTTGGCGGGTCTGGCCGAGGGTCTGGAGGATCCCGAGGCGCTACGGGTAACGGAGAGCGGAAATCGGGCGACAGTGAAATTGCCGAGTGGCTACGAACTCGTATTCGAGCGGGAGGCGGGAACATGGAAGCTACACGACGTGCGCTAAGCCGGAGGCAGCTGCTGCTGGCCTTGGCAGGGACGACCGTGTGCGGGTCGGCTGGCGCTTTCGGGCAGGAGGGGGCGTTCCATCCCCGGATTCTGTTGACGGGTGGTCTCTCCTGGGGCGGGAGTCGAGAGTCGGCGCCGGGCCGCTGGGCGTGGGAGATGGTTCGCCGGACCAGCGCGCCGGGCCGTCTGGTAACTAAAACCGTCCGTGCGGATGACACCGCGTTGCTGACAGAACCGTTTGTGGTCTGGTCGGGTGACAGCACGATCCCCCGCCTCTCGGAACCAGAGATACGTTCTCTACGGCAGTTCATCCGATTGGGTGGAGTATTGCTCGTCGACGATGCGGATCCCCTCGGACACGCCTTCGGTGACGCGGCTAGACGAGAACTTCGTCGAGTCCTCCCTCGAGCCCCCATCGTGAAGTTGCCGAAGAGTCATGTCATCTACAAATCTTTCTACCTAGTAGACCGTCCCGTTGGGCGCGTAGAAGGACCGGCGACTTTGGAGGCGATGTTGCCCAGCCGGCCCGCGCAGGTACTGTTTTCTTCCCACGACTTGCTGGGGGCCTTGGCACGCAACCGGGCGGGGGCGTGGGCATTGGACGTCGAGCCCGGGGGGGCGCTCCAACGCGAGCGCGCCCTACGAATGGCGGTGAATCTCGGGATGTACGTCCTGTGTTCCGATTACAAGGATGACCAAGTACACGCCGCTGAAATCATGCGGCGCCGCGGGAGCGGTCGATAAGCGCGGCATGCGATACGGTTGGGCACTCACCGAGGACCTAGGAGTCGAAGCCATCGCGGTCGTTGCGTTGGTGCTACTGCTAGCCATTGCATTGCTTGTTTCGGAACTACGCGGGAGCGCTGTCCCGCGGCGCGGTCTGATCCTGACAACAGGAGTGCTTTCCTTGCTGCTTCTAGGAGCCGCGATTTTTCGTCCGGCCCGAGTGAAGACGGTCGCATCCAATCTCGGAGCACGAGTGCTGGTGCTGGTGGACAATAGCCGGCGGATGAGCCTGCGGAATGGGGAGACTCCGCGTATCGACATCGCAAGACAGGCGTCCGAAGACTTGGTGGCGCATTTTGCCGGAGCGAGGCTTGACGTATTGGCCTTCAGTTCCGGGCGCCCGGTGCCATGGGACGAGTCGCTTCGTCTCAGCGGGTCGGTCAGCGACCTAGAGAGCGCGGTGAGGGTCGCGCTGGCGAAGGGAGAAGCTCCGAGCGCGATTGTCGTGGTGAGTGACGGTCGCTTCCAACGGCCGACTAGCGAAGCCGTAGAGGGCGAACAGGCGCTCGACGCCTTCCAGGGGGTCGTCGTGCACACCGTGCGAGTCGCCGAGCGTCCCCCTCGGGACGCGGCCATCTCCCTGGTGCGGACGGCGGGCGTGTCGGTGGCTCACCAATCGTTCGCGCTGTCGATAGAACTCAGATGCTCGGGTGCCCTGTCATGCGAGTCCGTGCCGGTTCACGTGCGCGAACTGAGGGCCAATTCGCCCGCTCTTGAGCTCGCCTCGGGCACGGCGAAGATGGAGGATGGTCGGGGAGTCATCGAGCTAGAGATCGTGTTGGAACGAGCGGGCGCGCGGGTAGTGGAAGTGGAAATCGAAGCCCCGGAGGGCGATGAGATTTCCGAGAACAACGTGCGCCATCTGACGCTTCAGGTGACCCGAGATCGCGTCCGGCTGCTTCATCTTGCTGGGCGGCCTACGTACGATGTTCGTGCGTTGCGCCGGTGGCTCAAAGGCGATGAGGCGGTCGATCTCGTCGCGTTTTTTATTCTGCGGGAACGCACCGACGATGTGGGAGCTCGTACGGATGAGCTATCGCTGATCAAATTTCCCGTCGATGAGCTGTTCACGGAGCATCTGCCGAGCTTCGACGCTATCATTCTTCAGGACATCGATGCGAACCGCTATCACCTGGATAAGTACCTCGCCGATCTGAGCGAATACGTCAGCCGTGGCGGCGGGTTGATCATGGTGGGAGGTCCGTCGTCGTTTGCGGGCGGCAAGTACGCGGGCACGCCCCTCGATCGCGTTTTGCCAGTTGAGCAGCCCCGGAGCGGTGACATTTCAGACCCCGAAGAATTTGTGCCCAGATATACGAAAACCGGAGAGTTGGCACCGCCCACGCATGCTTTGCGGGAGTTGCTTGGCACGAATTTGCCGGTGATGACCGGGACGAACCTGCTCGGAGAGCCCAGGAACGGCGCGTTGGTGCTATGGGAACACCCCACGCTCAAGACTGGAGGCCAACCCATGCCGGTACTGGCTCTCGGCGAAGCGGGTGAGGGGAGGAGCATCGCCTTGAGCGTGGACACGACTCACCGACTAGCGTTCGGAGAGATGGCATCGGAGGTAGCGGGGCGCGCTTACGGGGCGTTATGGGACGGCTTGCTGGGGTGGCTGATGCGGGATCCGCGTTACGAAGCCGCCCGCGTCAGCCTGGCCGCGCCGTGTTTTGAGGGCGTACCGGCAGTGATAGAGGTATCGCGTCTTCCGGGCATGGACGGTGACGTCAAAATCGAGTTGGAGCGTCTCGGAGTCGAGTCACCGAAGCCGCAAGTCCAATTGGTCCCCGCCTCTGACGCTCGGACAGTTCAGGCTGTGTTCCCAGAACTCGCCGCCGGCGGGTACTCGGCGCGAGTCACGGTGGGTGTGGCCCCCCCGACTCACTACGATTTTGCCTGCGAAGCGGGAGGTGCCGCCTTCGCGGACACCCGCCCGGATCCCGAAAGGCTTCTGCGCTTGGCCGCATTGAGCGGGGGCCAATCGGTAGCGCCTGATGAAATCAGCGAGCTTCGGCTTCCGGAGGCGACGGCGGTCACCACCGAGCGGCAAAGCTGGCCCTTGCTACCGGCTTGGGCGTGGACTCTGGCGGCGAGTCTTATGTTGGGAAGCCATTGGATCCTCCGCCGGCAATCCGGTCTCGTTTGAGCGCCCGCGGTGACGGAGAGGCTACGCTCAGTCGTAATACTCGTTGCCTAGATGGGTGATGAGATCTTCGCCCATCATCCAGCGCAGTGTGTTCTTCATCTTCATCGACTGAATGAACAGGTCGTGCTCGGGATACAGACCTTCGGGGGTAACTGGGCTCTTGAAGTAGAAGCTCAGCCACTCCTGGATGCCGTGGAAATTCGCACGCTTGGCGAGGTCCATGAACAGGGCGAGATCGAGAACTAGCGGCGCCGCTAGGATCGAGTCCCGGCAAAGGAAGTCCACCTTGATCTGCATCGGGTAGTCCAACCAACCGACGATATCGATGGCGTCCCACCCCTCCTTGGCGTCGCCCCGCGGCGGGTAATAGTTGATTCGCACCTTGTGGTAGATGTTGCCGTACAACTCCGGATTTACTTCCGGTTGTAAGATCGAATCCAGCACGCCGAGCTTGCTGACCTCTTTGGTCTTGAAGTTATCCGGGTCGTCGAGAACTTCACCATCTCGGTTGCCGAGAATATTGGTCGAGAACCAGCCGGCGAGGCCGAGGTTTCGCGCCTTGAAGCCAGGCGCCAAGATGGTCTTCATCAATGTCTGACCGGTCTTGAAGTCTTTGCCGCAAGTGGGCACGTTGTACTTCTTGGCCAGGGCCGCCGCCGCCGGGAAATCGGTAGTGAGGTTGGGGGCACCGTTGGCGAAAGGAACGCCTTCTTTGATGCAGGCCCACGCGTATATTTGCGAATTGCTGATACCGGGGTGGTCTTCGAGCAATCCCTTCTCAAAGGCTTCGATGGACGCGTGCACATCGCTGGCTTCGATGTAAATCTCGGTAGAGCCGCACCATACGCAGACGGCGCGATCGCAGTTTTTCTCCTTTATGAAGTTCCGGATGTCGGCCTGCAGAGCTTCGACAAGCTCCGCTTTGTTCTTGCCTTCCTTGATATGCGTGCCGTTGAGACGCTTGACATACTCCGGGTAGAACACAGCCTTCATCGGCTTGATCTGTTCCATTTCCTCGCGGATAGGATCGAGGTGTTTGGATTCCAACACGGCGGCGTTGGTGGCTGACTCGTAGGCGCTATCCGGGAATAAGTCCCACGCGCCGAATTCGAGATCGTTGAGAGCGGCGAGGGGAGCGAACTCAGAGATGCGCGGCGTGCGGTTCTCGGTGCGGCGACCCAAGCGGATGGTACCCATCTGCGTTGTGGAACCGATGGGTTTGGCGAGTCCTCGACGCGCTAGCAAGACGCCGGCGATGAAGGTCGTCGCGACAGCGCCGAGCCCTGGAAGGAGAATGCCGAGTTTGCCCTTGGGCTTCTGAAGGTCTTTGGGTTGCTCCATAGAGCGAGACCGCTAGCAAGGACCTGACCATTGTGCAATCTTGGCCGAAAACAATGGGTGATACGAAACGAGCCGTGGTGCTCGCGGCCGGAATCGGATCGCGGCTGCACCCCCTGACGAAAGATTCCCCCAAAGCGCTCGTCCGCGTCGGCGAGGAGAGCATATTGGGCCGAGCGGTGCGGCTTTTGGCGACCCAGGGAGTGACCGAGCTGATTGTAGCCACCGGTTTCCGAGAGGACGCGATTCGCGAAGCGCTGCAGGATTGCCCCGTCAAGGTGTCGTATTTTCGCAACGATGCCTACGACAGCACTCAAAACTCCGTTTCGCTGCAGCTGTGTGCGCCGGCGTTAAGAGGACACAGCTTTTTCAAGCTGGATGGGGATGTGTTGTTCATGCCCTCCGTTTTGGAACGATTGGCCGCCGATCCGTCGGATCTGGCAGTAGCTGTGGACTGCGGCCGCCTGCTGGATGCCGAAGCGATGAAGGTTCGTGCTGACGGGAGTAAGATCCTGAGCTTCGGAAAAGAGATAGCCCTGGAAGAGTCCCGGGGGGAGAGCATTGGCATCGAGTTAGTGGGGGCTGAGATGAGCCCGCGCCTGTTTGACTGCATGGGGGCGAGCATTGATGCCGGCGACACCGGCCAATACTATGAGGCGTATTACTCACAGCTTGTGAATCAGGGGCTACAGGCTGGGCTGGTTGACGTCTCGGATCTGCCCTGGACGGAGATCGACGATCATGATGATCTGGCCGAGGCTGAGCGTCTGATTCCCCAAATGTGAGGTCGGTCGGGGGTCGGAAATCCCGTTTTGCGCTGCGTCGAAGCCCGGCCTTTTTAGTGTCGAAGCCTGGCTGCCCAGGGGAAATCGCTGCCATTTACCACCCGAAGTCTTCCGCTGACTGGCCAGGCCTACCGAAGCATGCCTGGTGAGGGAATTTATTGCCGGGAAAAAGTTTACGCACTTGTGTGCGGGGCTTGGCATTCAGCTTGCTGATTAGACGCGCGAGTATTGCTTTCTTTCCAGGCATTCGTGCCTCGCAAGTGCCGGTTCAACCAGCGGATTTCGCTGGCCCGGACGCTGATCATCCGTCCCCGATTTCGCGGCAACGCCTGTGCCTTTATTGCCACACCTGTGGTGAGTCTACGACAGGGCCGAGGAGACCTAAATGCCCGACAAGAAAAGGAATTGCCGCTTTTTGACTTGGTGTGTTATCTCGCGAAATGGAAATTCGACGATGTCATCAGCTCCCATAACAAAAGCGGTCATCCTTGCCGCAGGCATGGGCTCAGGGTTGCGTGAGCGTTCGGGCGAGCTACCCAAACCGCTCTGCCCTGTCGCCCAAGTACCCCTACTTGTGCGTGTCGTGAGTACCCTCCGGTTGGCCGGAGTTCGCGAAGTTGTTGTCGTGGTCGGCTGTCAAGGTGACGAGATCCGTGACGCCATGGCAGAGCGCAGCAACCTCGGAGTGAAGGTCACGTTCGTAGAAAATTCCCGCTATCGCGCCAAAAACGGCGTGAGTTTGCTGGCCGCCGCCGAGCACATCGACGGCGAATGTCTGCTCAGCATGGCGGACCACCTGTACTCACCGGATCTGGTCCGGCGATTGGTGCAAGCTGATGTCCCCTACGGTCATTGTGCCTTGGGCGTGGATTACAATATCGAACGCTGCTTCGACATCGATGACGCGACCAAGGTCGGCGTTCGAGACGGCCTCATCGCCGATATCCACAAAGAATTAGTGAGCTACGACGCTCTGGACACCGGCGTGTTTCGCATCGGCCCGAAGCTCATCGACGAGCTGCGCCGCATCAATGACGCCGACGGTGACTGCTCGCTTTCCGATGGCGTAAAAGCCCTGGCCCGACGCGGTGAATTCCACGCTTGCGATGTGGGAGACGCGCGTTGGATCGACGTGGACACGGCCCCTGCAGCGGAGCGCGCCGAGGCGATGATTCGACTTTTTGGCGAGACTCTCGGCGAGGTCATCGGCAGTGGCGCCCCGCGGCCCTCCTTGGAAGCCGAGGCGATGGAAATGTTCGCGCCGACCTGGGTGCGTGCAGCCAAGCCCTACAACGAAGACCACTTTGCTGTGGCTAACGAGCGTGATGACGTCGCTCGCATGATGTCGAACGAGAGTGCTTTCACTCCCAGTGCCCGAGTCCTACGTGCGATGTTGGACGCCGCCACGGGTGCCAATCTCTACCCGACCAGCGGCCGCGACTTGAAACGACGTTTGGCGGCACGAGAGGGCCTCGAGCCTTCCTCCGTGATGCTTGGCGCCGGTTCTACCGAACTGATCGACGTCATCATCCGTACCTTCGTCAGTGCTGGCGAAGAGGTCGTGGTGAGTGTACCGACCTTCAGCATGTACGAGGCGCGAACTCGCGTTGTCGGCGGCATTCCGGTGCTCGTGCCAATGGACGAAGACCACGAGCACGCGGTCAACGACATCATTCGGGCGATTACCGAACGCACGAAGGTGATCTTCCTCTGCACGCCGAACAACCCGACTGGGAGCAACATTCCCGAGGGCGAACTACGTCGGCTTCTCGCGCTGGGTCTGCCCACCGTGATCGACGAGGCTTACTACGAGCTCGGCAGCGCCGGCTCCCTCGGACACCTCGTCAGCGAGTACCCCAACGCGATTTTGCTCCGCACCTTCTCGAAGGCATTCGGCCTCGCTGGACTCCGTCTCGGCTACGCGCTCGGCAATCAGGTGGTCATCGAGCTGCTCAGCCGAGTCAAAGTTCCCTGGAACGTGCCCTCTATCACCCAGGCCGCTGCCATCGCTGCGCTGGATGACACGGATGAGTTCGAGTCCCGCGTTGAAAGCCTCAAAGCACGTCGCGATGATTTGGCGATTCGACTCTCCAAGATCAGTGGCATCACTGCCAAGTCCACCGACGGAAACTTCGTCTTGGTGGATGTGACGGCTGCACCGCTTCCGGCAGGCGCGCTCGTCACCGAACTGCTCGAGCGTGAAGGAGTGTTGATTCGCTCCCTGGCGGCACACCACGCCACGCGAAACTTCGTCCGAGTGACGATCGGTACCACGGAGCAAAATTCACGATGTGTGAGCGCGTTCCGGCGGGTCCTCGACCGGCGTGCTGCACGTTCGGCTCCGCACCACGCTTACGTAGCTCTCAGCTCTGACGCGGAGTAGGGCAAGCGGCGTTCGGCCAGGGTTTCTACGCTTCCTGATACGACTGTTTGCTGAGGGGACTCCCTGATTATGCCATCGAGTCCCACCCCGACTTGCCGCGCGCACGCCGTCGGGATTCCTCGCGATCTAGGTTCGGGTCAGCCATGAGCCTCTGGAGCGACTATCAGGCGACGCTCAAATCCGTCGACGTCGAAGAGCCCGTTGATCTGTGGTTGCACAGGCCGGCGGCCTTCGTGCTGGTGTTGATGTTGATGCCGACCCCCATCTCACCTAACGTCGTGACACTCGCCAGTATCGCTGCCGGCTTTTGCGCCGCCTTCGCTGTGGTGTCCGATTTTTCCGGACACATGCCGCTGGCGGGTGCCTTGGTCTTCCTGTCTGCGGTTTTCGATTGCGCCGATGGGCAGCTGGCTCGTCGCCGAGGCACCTCTTCGCGATTCGGGCGGATGTTAGACGGCAGCGCTGATCTTATCGTGTCAATGGCGCTCGTGATCGCGACAGCTGTGCTGATGTGGCGCCGCCATGGGGACGACTGGCAGAGTGGTGTCGTGATGGGCACAGTGTTGCTTCTTACGGCGGTCTCTTGTTCGCACCACACCTTTCTTTACGACCACTACAAGAATATCTACCTCCGCTTTACTAGCGAAAGCTTTGGGGATAACGACCAGTACGACGCGGCATGTCTGCGCTACGAAAAAGAAAATTCAAACATGGACCTGGTGTCACGGGTCGCGGGTTTTCTCTATTTGGTTCACCTGGGCGGTCAGAAGAGCGCGTTGCGTCTGTATGATCGTGAGACCACCACGCAGCTCATGAACCTCCCGGCCTATTCGGAGGCCAACGCGGAGATATACCGACGTCACGCATTGCCGGTGCTCCGCCATTGGCGAAGCGGTTTCGGTTTCGGTTCCTTGGTTTTTTCCATCGCCTTGGCACTCGGCTTCGACGCCGTCGGGTATTTGGTGGTTCTGCGTCTGGGGATTTACAATTTGTATTTGCACATGTATCTCGCGCCTAAGCAACGACGGGCTTCCCGGGCTGCCTTTGACGAACTCGGCCTCTCGGTGGAAGAGCTAGAGAACGCGCCGACCCCGCAACCATCCTGAACGCCAGCAGACGCGGGGTTCGCATGATACGCTCCCGAGGGTGCGGAACTGGACTCTCTCCCTAAGCGTTGGCATCGCGCTGTGGGCGTGCCAGTCGACGGCGATGGATTGGCCGAACCAATCCGCCCGTTTGGAGCGAGAACTTCGACATCAAGACGCTAGCGTGCGTGTGCAAGCGGCCCAGAATCTCCGTCACTTGTCGAACCCGGCGGCCCGTTCGCTGTGTTTGCTGATGTTGAGCGATACGGACATCGCCGTACGCCTCATCGGTGCGGAGTTGTCGACGCGATTTCGTGTAAAAGAAGCGGCGCGGGTGGTGACGCCCTGGCTTGCCGAGGGGGATGTACGTCTGCGACGGGCTGCATTGGCAGTGCTTCGTGCGGCTCCGTCGAGCGAAGCCGTGCTCGGGCTCGGCCGAGTCTTGAACGACCCGAGTGCGGAGTTGCGAACGCATGCCGCCCATGCACTGGGCACCACCGGGGAGGCCTCCGCGGCGATGGCCTTACTCGGACATCTGGACGATACCAAACCGCAAGTTCGGATCGCTATCATCCATGCACTCGCCGAGCTCGGGGAAGCGCGCGCCGTGATGCCGCTGGTGTCGAAGGTCCGTGATGTGCGTGCAGGGGTTCGCGAGGCGGCGATTTTCGCGCTGGCGAGCTTCGCGGATGCAAGAGCGTTGTCCAGTCTGACGGTCGCTCTCGGCGACTCCGAAGTGGCCGTTCGTCGCGCGGCCGCGACCAGTCTGGGTTGGTTGCGCGCACGCACCTCCGTTCCGGACTTGATTCAATTAGCGGAGTCCGACCCGGAATCGAGTGTCGTCGGCTCGGCCTTGATCGCGCTCGGACGGGTGGGGGACGCCGCGGCTTTGGGGGCCTTGCTTCGCGGACTTGAGCGGAGAGCGGTCGCACCCGCGGCGATTGCTGGCTTGGAACGATTCGCGGAGCCAAAGTTGCGAGACGACGCGCTCCGTCGATGTGTAAAACTCTCCGCGAACTTGATTAGAATCGAAGGCTGCGCCCGGGCACTCGTTCGCGTGAAGGCGAAGGGGGCCGGTGAGCGGGTTGTCGGGGCACTCCGCGGCCGGCGCATCCAAGAAGCCGTGGGGCTTGGCATCCTGGGCAACATCGGGGAGGCCGAGTTTCTGCCGACGGTGCTGGAATACCTATCGGCGGGGGATCCCCTGGTACGCAGTCGTGCCATCGCGGCTGCCTCCAAACTTCTCGATCCTGAGCGACCCGACGGGCGTGTGATCGAGCCTATCGTTCATGCCCTGCGTGGCGCGCGGCATCGGGTCCGGGAGCAGCAAGCGTTGTTGAGGCTACTGGGACAGAGCGGAGCAGGCGCTGCGATCGAGCTCCTGGCGGAGGCCGCTGAGGGTGAGGAAAGTCTGAAGTTGGCGGCCGTATCAGGGCTTGGCAATATCCGTGGCGGAGGAAAATCTGGAGAGCTACGAGACACCGCGCTGCTGCGGACTCTCCAGACCGGCGCGCCTGTGGTACGACTCCAAGCGGCTCGAGGCATCGCTCGGGTGAGCGGGGAGTCAGCTGGGCGGTCCTTGGTGCAGATGTTTGGCGAGGCGTTGCCAGCAGAACGAGCCTGGATACTCCGAGCCTTGCGCGGAGTGATTTCCCGGCACCCGAGCCCGCAGCTCCTAGCATCGGCTCAAGCATTGATGTCTCGGGCGGTGCTAAGCGAGCAAAGTCTTGTGGTTGAGATCATCGCGGCTGGCGGCACCCAACAGAGCTCCGACATGCTCACGGGATGGCTTGCGGACGCACGTCATCGCCGTCTTCGCGGCAAGATTGCCGAAGGCCTCGCCGCGCAACCCAGCGGGGCCAAAGCGCTGGCTACTCTGGTTCAGCATCCGGACGTGGCCGTTCGATCGAATGCTAGTTGGTCTCTCGGCCACGTGGGAAGCGCGGAGCACGCAGCCTCGTTGCGTTTGGCGCTTTTGGATCCGGAAGTTTCCGTGGTTGCGAATGCGGTCAGTGCCTTGGGCACGCTCTCCGCGCGGCACAAGCTGGATGCGACGAAGTCGCTTTGCCAGATGTTGGATCACGATCACCCTTACGTTGTGAGCAATGCGCTGGGGCATCTGTTGGGAGCTACGGCAGCGTGTGGCGAGGGAACCGTTCGCCGGCTGGTGGTAGAACATCCGAGCGGCATTGTCCGACAATCGGCTGCTCGGTGGCTGGTGGCTAGCCCTGAGCTCTCTCCGGCAGACAAACGTGCACTCCGATGGTGTGCGAGCCGGGATCCCGTGGGAAAAGTCGCGTTGGTGTGCAGCGGCTCGGCAGCGATCCAGCTGCAGGAGCGGACACATATGATGTCCATTCTTGTCGTTCCATCCGGCTCCACCCACGCGATGCCGCGCGGTGAGTACTGTGTGGAGTGGTCCAACGGGCAGCGTCGACTGGGGCTAGCCGATCTACGCGGTGGACTTTTCGAAGCCCACGCCCCGTCTGGCGATGTGGGTCTGTGTTCTCCAGCATCTGAGGTGCCCTTCGCTGGCTATTGAGCTGTCAGAACAGTGGGGGCGCTCAGAAGCGACGGGCTGACGTTGGCCAGCACCGCTGTCTCCCAAATGAAACTGTCTCCCAAATGAAAAAAAGCTCCCGATTGGGAGCCTGTTTTTCTGAGCGTGCCGCTTACTTTGTCGAGCAGCGCATCTGACACATCAGATCGCTAGCCTTGCAGGCACATCGCTTCTTCTTCTTCTTCTTCTTCTTCTTCTTCCGCTTCTTCTTCTTGGTGGTCGTCTTGGTGCTGGTCGAGGAAGACGTAGAAGAAGTGGTCGACGCCGACGACTTCTTCTTGGGTCGCCAAGTGCTCTTCTTCTTGGGAGCTACGGTGGCTACGGCCTTGCCCTCCTCGGGCGGGGGCTCTTCGTCCGCGGCGGTGCCCGTCGGTGGCGGCTTGGCGGCGCTTTCTACGGGTGCAGGCTCCGGCTCTGCCACTCGTTCGGGAATGGCCTGTCTGGCGGCTGCTGCGGAGGCAGCGGCTGCCGCTGCTTCGGCTTCCTTGTCGCCGCCGCCCATCATCGCGAATCCTGCACCCACCATGGCGATGACGAGTGCCAAGGCACCCATAATCATGCCCGCTTTGCTCTGCTGCTGGGGGGCAGCGGGAATTGCCATTGTGGCTGCCGGCTCGGGGACCACGCCGAGGGGCGAAGCCATGCCGAGAGGGGCCGCGCCCACAGCGAGTAGGTTGTGGTCGTCGTCTGCCGAACTGGCCTCGGAGGAAACCGTCGTCAGCGCCTTCAGATCGATGAGACCGGAGTCATCTCCGCCATCGCTGGTGTCGGCAGGAGCCGCCGCAGCGGCGGGGGCTCCTGTTTGGTTCGCGTCTTCGCTCCCGCCGGTGAGGGCACTGAGAGAAAACAGCACCGATGACTCGTTTCGTTGCCCAGTTTGGGCAGCTGCTGCTGCGACGGGTTCGGGAGCACTGGTCGCGACGTCTTCTTCGCTACCCGCTGTCTCGATACCACCGAAGAGGTCGGTGGCGGAGCCGCGACCCGCACCAGATCGGAGATTGGCTTGGGGCTCGGCGGCGGCGGCGCCTGCGACAGCAGCGCCTGCGACAGCAGCTCCGTCGTCGCTCGGCTGGTCACCGGCGGCGGCATGAAGAGCGTCAGATATTTCCGGCACGTCCGCTAGCGGCGCCCAGTCTGCCATGCCTTCGGCCCAGACATAGGTGTCGGCGGTGATTTCACCAGCGTTATACGCCGCAACGATTTGCGCGGCGCTCATGTTTCGCTGATCCTCGTCGCCGAAGTCGACCGAGTACTCGCCTTCCGTCGGGCCAGCTTCTGACTCGGGAGGAGGCGCTGCGGGCTCGTCGCCTGTGCGGACCTCTGGTGGATCGACTTTGCCGTCGATCACGATGGTGGTGCTGCACTTTCGGCAGCGAATTTTCGCGAGGCGGTCTTGAACCTTCTCGTCAGCGATGGAGTATTTGGCCTCACAGGCCGGACACGAGATCTTCACTTAGAGTCCTTCGAA
>SPKZ01009066.1_pt1 | contig 15592 bp, 16 predicted proteins | sample 2456571 | NCBI WGS metagenome assembly SPKZ01 (sample SAMN11192286, study PRJNA482655) | marine metagenome | biome: ENVO:00000447; feature: ENVO:00000244|ENVO:00000211|ENVO:00000569|ENVO:00002023; material: ENVO:00002151; isolation source: ocean water from marine abyssalpelagic zone ...
ATGTTTCAGGCTCAATGGATCAAGCAACCAAGGACATTGCCAAGCGTTTTTATGTTTTATTATATTTATTTCTAACTCGTACCTATAAAACCATCGATGTTATTTATATTCGTCATCATACCCAAGCTAAAGAAGTTGACGAGCAAGAATTTTTTTATTCTCAAGAAACTGGCGGAACAATCGCTTCAAGTGCTTTAGAACTAATGGCTAAAATAATTGATGAGCGGTATAAAGCCAATGAGTGGAATATTTATGGTGCTCAAGCTTCCGATGGTGACAATTGGGCTGACGATACCCCAACCTGTCACGAAATATTACGCCGTGACATCTTACCTGTTACCCGCTATTTCAGTTACATTGAAATTACTAATCGTGCCCACCAGTCCTTATGGGATAGCTATCAGAAACTGGTTGATAGTCACCCACGCTTTGCGATTAAACATATTGAGCAAGTAGCTGACATTTATCCAGTATTTAGGGAGCTCTTTAAAAAGCAGGTGTCGTAGGTGTTTACTCGTTACCTGCAATGATAAGAAATAAGGAATATATTATGGCTAAAATTGACTCAAAAAATGACTATCAAGAGCCGTCAACACGCCTCGATGATAGCCCAGACTGGACGTTTGAAAAATTAGACCTCTATCATCAAAAAATAAAAAGGGTGGCACAATCTTACGGTTTACAGACATACCCCAATCAAATAGAGGTAATTACCTCAGAACAAATGATGGATGCATATTCTAGTGTCGGCATGCCTATTGGTTATAACCACTGGAGTTATGGCAAAAAATACATTCAAACAAAGCAGAGTTATAGCCGTGGCCAAATGGGATTGGCTTATGAAATTGTTATTAATTCAAATCCGTGCATTGCCTATTTAATGGAAGAAAACACCATGACAATGCAAGCATTGGTGATAGCGCACGCATGTTACGGTCATAATTCGTTTTTTAAAAACAATTACCTATTTACCACATGGACAGACGCCGATTCAATCATCGATTATTTGGTTTTTGCTAAAACCTTTATTAGCGATTGTGAACAAAAATATGGTGTAGAAGCCGTGGAAAATATATTGGATTCGTGCCACGCGTTAATGAATGTTGGCGTTGATCGTTATAAACGACCGAGTAAGATATCAATCGTTGAGGAACACCAGCGTCAAAAAGCACGTGAAGAATACCTGCAATCTCAAGTTAATGATTTATGGCGCACGGTGCCAAAGTCAAACCCAGAAGATACCTTAGTCAAAAAACGTTTCCCCAGCGAGCCGCAAGAAAACGTGTTGTATTTTTTTGAAAAAAACGCCCCATTATTAAAACCTTGGCAACGAGAAGTCATTCGCATCGTGCGAAAAATAGCGCAATATTTTTATCCGCAAAAACAAACACAGGTAATGAACGAAGGTTGGGCTACGTTTTGGCATTATACCATTCTCAATACGCTTTATGATAACGGTACGGTCAGTGATAAGTTCATGTTAGAGTTTTTGCATCACCATACCAACGTTATAAACCAGCCCGCCTATAATAGTCCTCATTACTCAGGCATTAATCCTTATGCGCTAGGGTTTTCAATGTTTATCGATATTAGGCGTATTTGTGAAACGCCGACCGAAGAAGACAAACGATGGTTTCCTGACATTGCTGGTAGCGATTGGCTTGAGACATTACATTTTGCCTGCAAAAACTTTAAGGATGAAAGCTTTATCAGTCAGTACTTATCGCCTCATTTAATGCGTGAGATGAAATTATTTAGCGTCAAAGACGATAGTGATAAAGACTATATTGATGTACAAGCCATTCACAATGAACAAGGATACCAAACCATAAGGGAAAGTTTAGCCAAGCAATATAACCTCAGTAATATAGAACCCAACATTCAGGTGTTTAATGTGGAGGTTGATGGTGATCGCTCCATTACACTGCGGTATTACCCGCATCAAAAAATTGAACTGGCCGACTCACTTCAAGAAATGCTACGGCACTTACACCGCTTATGGCAATTTGATGTTATTTTGGAGCAAGTAGATGATGTGGGAAAGGTCACTGTTATTGCGCGTTGTCCTGAGGTTGCAGACTCTTAGTACTGCTTCGCTAAACCTAGTGCACATAAAGAAGCCGTTAATGAAAACGGCTTTTTTTGATGACGATTTATCGAATAGGGTCTACAACATCTGTTGGTAGACGCTCACGCAAAGACTGCCACAGTTTACCTGTTTTCAGTCCGTAACGACGCATAGCCATAATCACTTGATCGTGGTCGCCTTTCTCAGCTAAGCGAATAAGCTCTTCATAATGAGCATCAGCCATACGGCGTGCTTCTGGTAATTCGAAATATATCTTACCAACTCGGCCATACAAATCTTTAAAGCCATTTAAAATTAATACATATATTGGATTACCAGATGCAAAGGCTAATTGATGATGCAACGAATAGTCAAAATCAGAATAGGCGATATTATCATCGGCTATATCTTTATATTGATTAAGTATCTCAACACTTTTTTCACTGGCATTCTTAAATGCAGCCCTAATATAAATAACTGAAACATTGGTACGAGCTGAGAGTAAATCATCAACCAGCTTAGGAATGCCTTTTTGATCTAAACGCGCCATGGTAACTAATACGTTTAATCCTGCTGTTTCCCAGTAATCGTTAATTTTCGTTGGCTTACCATGCTGAATTTTTAACCAACCATCACGTGATAGACGCTGCAAGACTTCACGTAACGTAGTACGCGTAACGCCAATTAATTCAGATAGCTCACGTTCGGCTGGTAAAAATGATCCAGGAGGAAAGCGGCCTGTCCATATAGAATCCACTAAATATTCTTCTGCAAAACCAGCTGGGCTCTTAGCCTTGTAAATCATTATATACCTAGTTAAATCAATAAAATTGAAAGGATAATAGCAGAGCTAGCAAAAATAGATACGATTTTTGTTGGTCCGCAATTTGAACCTCATTGAAGCTAAGATGCGGTGATACAAAGCAAATGCTGATCTAAAATGTAAGTGTTTGACTTGCAAAACATCACAAAGACTGTATTAATACATGCGGAAAATGGTTGCACGGCAACATTGTGTAAACTAATAAGAAGAAACTCATTTTAGCAAATGCTTGTGCTGCTTATTTTCCATACTACATAACGATAAATATTTGTGTTTAAACATACAATATCGTTATATTAATATATCCAAGACCCCTATTTTTTTTGTCACATGCGAGGACCCCATGTCATCTATGCCTTTGAGTAAAGCATTTATGTTGAACTTTTTAGGAAACTCTCCTAAATGGTACAAATATGCCATCATTAGTTTTCTTATTATCAATCCGTTGGTTTTCTTTTTTGTCGACCCTTTTGTCGCCGGCTGGATGTTGGTGGTTGAATTTATTTTCACTTTAGCCATGGCGCTAAAGTGTTACCCGTTGCAACCAGGTGGCTTGTTGGCCATTGAAGCCATTGCCATTGGCATGTCATCATCAGCGATGGTGCTGCATGAAATGCAAAGCAATATGGAAGTTATCCTATTGCTAATATTTATGGTAGCTGGCATATATTTCATGAAAGACTTGCTGCTATATATGTTCACCAAACTCATCACTAAATTACGCTCAAAAATTGCTTTGTCGGTGGCCTTTTGTGTCGCTGGTGCTGTTTTGTCTGCGTTCTTAGATGCGTTAACTGTTATTGCGGTTATCATTAGCGTGGTCATTGGTTTCTATAGCGTCTATCACAAGGTAGCCTCGGGGAAAGAATATCACCACGATCATGATCATACCGATGAAGAAGGTTTCCATGATACTCATCGTGAAGATTTAGAACAGTTTCGTGGGTTTCTACGCAATCTGTTAATGCATGCAGGCGTAGGTACAGCGCTAGGCGGCGTAATGACCAAAGTAGGCGAGCCGCAAAATTTGATTATTGCGCAAAAAGCCAACTGGGAATTCATTGAGTTTGCTATTCGTATGTCACCGGTAACCATTCCGGTGTTTTTCTGCGGCATACTAACTTGTATCGTGGTCGAGAAAATGCGCTGGTTTAGTTACGGTGAGCAACTTCCAACTAAAGTACATACCATTTTGTCTGACTTTGCGATGGAACAAGATGAAAATCGTAGTCGCAGAGATACAGCAAAACTTTTAGTGCAAGCATCTATTGCTATATGGTTAGTGGTTGGGTTGGCTTTCCATTTAGCCGCAGTGGGACTGATTGGATTATCGGTTATCGTATTAGCCACTGCTTTTAATGGCATCACCGAAGAGCATGCATTAGGTAAAGCCTTTGAAGAAGCGCTGCCATTTACTGCCCTACTCGGCGTCTTCTTTGCCATTGTCGCGGTGATTATCGAACAAAACTTGTTCACTCCGGTGGTTGACTGGGTATTGACCTATGAAGGCACTATGCAAATGGTGATGTTCTATATAGCCAATGGTTTGTTGTCCATGGTCAGTGATAACGTCTTTGTTGGTACGGTTTATATTGAGCAAATAGCCCGCGCACTAGAGAGTGGCCAAATAACTCGAGAGCAATTTGACATGTTAGCCGTTGCGATTAATACCGGTACTAATCTGCCAAGCGTTGCGACTCCAAATGGTCAAGCAGCTTTCTTGTTCTTGTTAACGTCTGCACTAGCACCGTTAGTTCGTTTAAGTTATGGCCGTATGGTGTATATGGCACTGCCCTACACTATCGTCTTATCAATTGTCGGCTTCATTACTATCTATAGTGGATTTTTAGAAGATATGACAGAGACGTTCTACGACAAAGAATTAATACAACATCACAGTGTGCAAGAAGTAAACTCGGCAAAACCCGCCGCACATTAGATTCTGTCACAAAATTATAAAGCGCCTTTTCGGCGCTTTTTTCATATGTATTTTAAAGGAACTGAAGGGGTTGTAACGTTGCAATATATTCTTGGATTAGAGAAAAAAAGAAAAGCGTGGTTATCATTAGCCTTCGCTGGTGTAGTTTTTGAACTTATCGCGCTATATTTCCAATATGCGTTAGATCTCAAACCTTGCGTGATGTGTATCTATCAGCGCACCGCCATGTTGGGTATAATAGCCGCTGGTCTCATGGGGGCAATAGCACCGCAACATCTCGTGCTGCGTATAGTTGCTTATGTTGTGTGGGCAGGTAGCGCAATAAAAGGTTTGATGCTGGCGTTAGAACACAGTGAGATACAAACAAGTTCCTCTCCGTTTTTTACCTGTCCGTTTCGACCTGATTTTGGGCAATGGTTAGTACTAGATGAATGGTTGCCAGCATTCTTCCGTGCTGAGGGTGATTGTGCTTATATATCGTGGTCATTGTTAGGCTGGTCGATGTCACAATGGATGGTGCTTATCTTTGCAAGTTTTATATCGGTATTCGCAGCGATCTTAATCAATAGTTTTCGACGCGAACAAAGTGCTTAAATGATGTTCATGAGTTAATTTATCTCGTTACCATCACTTTTTCCCGTAACCAATAGAAAATATGCATATTCATTGGTTACGGGTATATATTACGGCTCAAATGATAATGGCCAATACACCACGTGATCTTCTAGATCGCCGGCTTGTTTTTCACTAATCACCTTGCCACGAACCGACTGACCCAAACGATGCATTTCCTTGCTTGAACCAACTAACAAGGGATGCCAACTAGGTAAGTCTTTACCCTCGTCTAACAATCGATAAGCACAACTTGCCGGTAACCAAGCAAAGCTATCACGATTTTCAAGTGTCACTTTAAAGCAATCTGGTACCAGCTTAAAACGTTGTGGATAATTACTACATTGGCAGCTTTTTGTATTTAACAAACTGCACGCCACGTTGGTAAAAAATAGCTCATCGGTTTCATCATCGATAACTTTATTTAAGCAGCATTTTCCGCAACCGTCACACAATGATTCCCACTCTTGATCGTTCATTTGCGTTAATGTTTTGGTTTGCCAAAAAGCTTGTTCGCTCATTTTGATCTCTCTTACGAAATAATGTGTCGTTTATACCCGAAAATAGAACTTATACCTGAAAATAGACTTAGCGGCCTAAATATCTTTGGCAGTTGTGATCAGTAGCCTGATTTTCAGTCGACTGAATTAACGAATATTATTGGCCAAATGCACCACTGCCAACGTGCGATATAACGAGTGGTTCCAACTCAACAGGTGCTCGAAATTTGGATAGGTTAAATAGGCAGGACCGTTAATGCCATCTGGCAGCACTAATTTCGCTGTTAATTGTGCTGTAGGCAATGGACGCTTGTTAACGCGCGTTAGTCCCAGTTTGCTCCAATAACTTAGACTTTGATAACCACTCGCTACCTTACTATGATCGAAATGCTTAGGCATGCTTACTTGACGCCCCCAAGTGAATTTATTATCCCAGCCTTGAACGCTTAGATAATGTGCCGCGGTAGCAAAACTGTCGGCTTTAGAGTGCCAAACATCTGCTAGGCCATCGTCATTAAAATCTTGATAACTCGATAGGTAATTATACGGGCTGACATTAAGCAATCCCAAATTCCCTTGCATGTTGCTATGCAATACCATCTCACCCATGACAGGCAACACGCTAACTTTGATCGCGCTCTTGAGTTGTTGAGCGCTATCATTCGATTGCTGGATAAAAGCTAACGAACTTAATATTGAAAGTGCATCGTAACCCGCGGCTGTTTGTGAAAAATTATTTTCAATGCCCCACAGGGCAACAATAAACCGAGGTTGTATATGATATTTTCGTGCTATTTTTTGCAGTAAAGCAGAGTTTTTCCGATAAAACGCTTTCGCTAATGAAATCTTTCGCGCATTAACGATAAGCGATAAGTGGCGCTCGATTGATAAGCTATGCTGTTTCACTTGCTGTAGATTGACCGCGCGTTTAATAAATTTAACCTTACTAAACGCTTTATTAACTTGCTCGGTGTCCGCACCTTCATTAATTAAATCAATTTTTAGTTGTTTAATATATTGATAAAATGACAACTTACTTTTTGGCGCCGCCATAGCTTGTAGACTGAGCAACAAATAGACAGATAACAACAATACATAATAACGAGCCATGAGCAAACGTACCTATCTAATCACTTCGATGTATTTTGATTTAATTTAAATTCTTTTAACATGTCCACTTCGGGTGGCGGCAATTGCAAAAAGAAACCTTGTGATCTAATTTTGGCCATTAATGTGGCATTATCCACTAAGGCAATTTTACGCTTTTGCAACGGCACCAACATAACAAATTTGGGTCTGCCAAACGTCTCCATTAATACCTTAGGAACGGGAGAAAAATCGTCTCTTTTTTCGATATAAAGGTAGGTATCTGCCTTTTTAGGACTTTTATATACGGCAACTATCATTGTTTCTTAAAAACCTGTATTCGCGACTTGCTTACTAGTAGACGAGAATATAACATGAGCACCTACAAAACTTAATTATTAATGACAATTGTTTGTTATTTTCTAGGACTTTTATCAATGCCTCACACTAGTGCGCAACTTAAAGGCAGTCTGTTTACCCTATCGGTGCTTCAGCTTGAAGACAATGATTTGGATAAACTAAAACAACAATTAGACAATAAGCTAAAACAAGCGCCTTCTTTTTTCTTTCGTGCACCACTTGTTGTTAATATCGACCAGTTAAGTGATAGCGAAATAGACTTCGTGTTATTAAAAGAGCTTATAGAGCAGCGTGAATTTATTTGTGTTGGAATTTGCAATGGCACAACAGCGCAAAAGCAACAAGCGAGACTGGCTGGTTTAGCCACCCTGCAACAACCAAAACACAATGCAGTGGCAAAAGACACTTTAGTTACCGCTGACTTTGAGGTGGTTTCAGTACCTAAAGCTGCGATTGCGGTTAACCAAACGGTGTCTGTCCCTATCGTCGCTAAACACAATAAAATTGTGCGCCAAAACATACGCTCTGGCCAACAAGTTTATGCAAAGGACAGTAATTTAATTATTATTGGTTCTGTCGGTAACGGCGCAGAAGTAATTGCAGATGGTAATATCCATATCTACGGCAAGTTGCGTGGACGCGCTATTGCTGGTGCGGCTGGCAATAAAGGCAGTGCAATATTCTGCCAATCTATCGAAGCAGAATTAATATCCATCGCTGGCACTTATTGGTTAAGTGAAGCGATTGAAGAAAATCATTGGCAACAATCTGGTTTGATCAAACTAGAGCAGGAGCAACTCGTTGTCGAGTCGCTTGAATCATAGAATATTAAAGGAATGAGTTAATGTCTCAAGTTATCGTTGTAACATCGGGTAAAGGCGGTGTTGGTAAAACAACTTCTAGTGCGGCAATCGGCACAGGTCTAGCGTTAAAAGGATTTAAAACCGTGATCATCGATTTTGATATCGGTTTACGTAACCTTGACCTTATCATGGGTTGTGAGCGCCGGGTCGTTTACGATTTCGTCAATTTAATTAACGGTGAGTCCAACATCAGTCAAACATTGATTAAAGATAAACGTGTTAAAAACCTTTTCATCTTGCCTGCCTCGCAAACCAGAGACAAAGACGCACTAACCCAAGAAGGTGTGGGTATGGTCATTGATCAGCTAAGAGAAAAATTCGACTATATTATTTGTGATTCACCAGCGGGTATTGAAGCTGGCGCAATGATGGCGTTATATTTTGCCGACCAAGCAATCATTACTACCAATCCAGAAGTATCGTCGGTGAGAGACTCTGACCGTATATTAGGTATTTTACAAAGTAAATCTCTGCGCGCAGAACAAGGACTTGAGCCAATCAAAGAACACCTACTCATTACGCGATACAATCCAACGCGTGTTGCAGAAGGGGAAATGTTAAGTGTTGAAGATATCGTTGATATTCTTGCCATAGAACTGCTGGGTGTTATTCCTGAGTCGCAAGCGGTGCTTAAAGCCTCAAACTCTGGTGTACCTGTGGTACTTGATACCGAGAGCGATGCTGGCCAAGCCTATAACGATGCCATTGACCGCTTACTTGGTGAAACCGTAGAATTACGTTTTATCACGAAAGAAAAGAAAGGCTTACTAAAACGGATTTTTGGAGGTAAATAATGGCCCTACTCGATTATTTCAGAAGCACGAAATCTAATAATGCCTCACTGGCAAAAGAACGTTTACAGATTATTGTCGCGCACGAACGCAATAGCAGACAAAGCCCTGATTACCTGCCGCAATTGAAGCAGGATATTTTGGACGTGATTGCTAAATATGTAAAAATAACCGATAACAATGTCAGCGTTGAATTCGATCAAAGTGATGATTTAGCGGTGCTTGAGCTAAATGTTACCTTACCTGATCATAAATGACTTTTACTGCTGTCTTCATTAAAAAAGTCACCGCTTGCGGTGACTTTTTTGTTGCACGCTAGCGATTTAAACGTTTAAAAGCGTTTTAACTTTGTCGCCCAATAATTCACCACGCCAACCACTCATTAATACAGGACACATGTCACTTCGTTCATGTTGCCCTTTCCAGTAAAAACTAAGCACTTCATGAATCAATTTCTTGGAGGCGATCATTTCTTTCGGAATTTCTACGGTAGTGGCGATCTCTTCGACTAGTGATTTGATTGCCTTAAACGTCTTTTTATACGCAGAATAGTCAACTAATCGCGTTAATTTTTCGGGTATCGTCTTAGCAGCGATAGTCTGCTCAACCAAGGACAATATTTTTTTACCGTGGCGTTTAATTAACATCGGGTGCAACGCTTCGATACTACGCAGCGCGTTGTTACTTGTCGGCATAAATTTGGCGATTAAAAACAGCTCGCCATCTTTAATGACAAAACCTTGTGCCAAGTTACGTTTAATCGCTTCATATTGTCGCCAAGCCGCTAGTGCTTGTAAAATGGCAAGTTGTTGTCCTTCTAATTGCCATGCGTTACTAATATCAAGATATTTGTCCAATGCATTTTTTGCATTACTTTTATTGGCTAAACGTTGACACTCTTGCTGGCAAATCTCAACTTTATCTGCGTCGATAAGACGTTGCTTTAATGCAGGGTATAATTGATGTAAATAATAGACATCATTGGCTGCATAGCTTAACTGAGATTCAGACAGTGGACGTGCTAACCAGTTGGTACGTGACTCGCCTTTATCAAGGCTAATCTCGCAAAATTCTTCCACCAATTTAGCATAACCAAGACTAGCACCAAGGCCGACTAAAGATGCAGCAACTTGGCTATCAAACAACGGGCTTGGCGTAACATTGCCATAGTGTTTAAAGACTTCGAAGTCTTCACTACCAGCATGCAATACTTTTACAATATGAGGTGCGACCATCAACTGCCAAAACGGGCTGAGATCGTCGATAACTAACGGATCGATAAGCGCTAGAGTCTTACCGTCGTAGACTTGAATTAAGCCTAATGCAGCGTAATAAGTGCGCTCACGAACAAATTCGGTATCAATGGCTAGAAAAGGTGCGTTAGCGTAACTGATACACAGTTCATTAAGTGCATCATTGTTGTCTATATACTTAGGTGTAAGCACAGGGGTTCCTTAAACGAAAAAAGCTAGCGCCGACATTCCAAAAAGCTGGAATTCGACGCTAGCATTATATATGAGTTTATACGGCTCTGGTTACTTATCGTAATTAATTAGCCTAATTTAGCAATCTCTTCTTCGCGTAATGAGCGGCGCAATATTTTACCAACATTGGTTTTAGGCAGTTCGCTTCTAAACTCAATAAGTTTTGGCACCTTATAAGCGGTCAGAGATTCACGGCAATGCGCTTTAAGTTCGCTTTCTTGCAATGCATTGTCTTTCTTGACTACGAAGATTTTAACAATTTCACCAGACACATCGTGTGGTACACCAATCGCAGCGACTTCTAACACACCAGGATGCATGGCACAGATATCTTCAATTTCATTAGGAAATACATTAAAGCCTGACACTATAATCATGTCTTTTAGTCGATCAACAATTTTACAAAAACCTTGTTCATCAATCGTTGCAATATCACCGGTAGCAAACCAGTCGCCGTCCATTACTTTAGCCGTTTCTTCGGGTTGTTTATAATAACCGACCATGACCTGAGGTCCGCGTACTTGTAATTCACCCGCTTCACCAAACACCGCTACGGTGCCATCGTCTTTGATGATGCGTACATCTGTTGATGGACAAGGCAAACCGATAGTGCCTGTAAACCCGGTAGAGTTATGCGGTGAAACCGTCACTAATGGACAGCACTCGGTTAAACCATATCCTTCGAGCAAAAATACACCCGTGACAGTTTGCCATTGCTCAGCAACAGCGCGTTGCACTGCCATGCCGCCGCCTAAAGTAATATTTAAACTAGAAAAATCTAACTTTTTGAAATCATCATTGTTTAATAAGGCATTAAATAACGTATTAACCCCTGTCAGCGCAGTAAATTTAATTTTCGATAACTCTTTAATAAAACCAGGAATATCACGTGGGTTGGTAATTAACAGATTTCTAGCGCCATATTTCATAAATAACAGGCAGTTAGCAGTCAACGCAAATATATGATATAGCGGCAATGCCGTGACAACAGTCTCTTTACCTGGGGTTATTTTCGCGTCATAGGCTGCAGCCGCTTGTTCTAAATTAGCCACCATATTGCGATGACTTAACATCGCTCCCTTAGACAATCCAGTGGTGCCACCGGTGTATTGTAAAAAGGCTAAATCACTACCGTTAAGTTCTGGTTTGGTATATTCACTCGCCTTTCCTTTAGCGAGGGCATCACGCATGCTAATCGCTTGGGGCAAATCAAACGCTGGCACCATTTTTTTGATGTATTTAACAACAAAGTTAACGACTGTGCGTTTAACTGGATTAAATTGATCACCAATATTGGTGACAATAACGTGTTCTATCGGTGTTTGATCAATAACGCTAGCAACGGTATCGGCAAAGTTAGACAACACGATAATGGCTTTCGCACCAGAGTCTTTTAACTGATGTTTCAATTCGCGTGGCGTATATAGTGGATTAACATTGACCACCACTAAACCAGCGCGCAAGGCCGCAAATAACGCAATTGGATATTGCAAAACATTGGGCATCATAATGGCGAAGCGATCGCCTTTTACTAACTTTAAGTCATTTTGGAGATATGCAGCAAATTGACGTGTTTGTTGATCAAGGTTTTGATAGGTGATTTCATGACCCATATTGACGAATGCTGGCGAGTCTGCGTAGTTTTTCACGCTCTCTTCAAATACTTCAACCAGTGACGAATAATGATCAGGGTTAATAGTCGCTGCTACATCCGATGGATAGCTCTTTAGCCAAACTTTTTCCACAACTTTCTCCATAACTTTTTTAAAGTCTTATTGTTATATTTAGGGTTTCAATAAACTTGTTATTATTTAACACCAATCCATACGCTTACCCAATAGCAATTAGGTCAAAACGTAGATTTACACAAGTTTAATTTTGAAACAAGTGTTTAATATTCCCATAATTGCACGATGATTAATAGCCACAACTAGAGCTTTTACACTAATCTCGTGTAAAACATTCTATACAGCGATATCATAGCTTAAAACTCCACCAGCAAGTATTGCCCTTAACTCTTTCTAGGTTTATCACTTGTTGATGCATATCAGATAGTTTATCCGACTAACCGGCTCAGGCTCAGTTTGTAATGCGACCAACATAGGAGCATGCTTTAATCCGTTTATACAGCCATTCATTTTATCAAGCACGTACTTCGAGCTATTTGCAGATGATAAAGAAAAACATCGCCGCTCAAAAAACACCCTTCTCACTAAACAATACGGCAACTTAGTTAGCGTTTGATGTGCTCAATTATATGCTGCGCGAGTAACGCTGGCTGCTGCATATGCACATGATGGCCACCAGCAATGCTAATTACAGTTAAGTCTTGCAGCAGCTCTTTGCGCTCTGGCAGATGTTCACGCAGCGCAGGCATACCACTATCTCCTAACACCAATAACGTTGACGCTTTAATGCCTGACAAAATATCATTGGCTTGCGCTTGCGTCATGCGCAAGCGCGAAAGGTTTCGCAATCGTATGTCACTGCGCCAAGTATAACCGTCGCTGACTTTTTTAAGACCGCGGCGCACTAGTATTCCCGCAATATCATGATCAAAATCACTGGCCAGTTTTCTGGCATGAATCGCACTTTGCATATCTAAGTGCCGTGCCTTGTTTTTATCAAGGTTACGATATTGATTGGTAATAGACTTAAACAGATTTTCACGCGTCTTGTCAGCTGATGCCACAAGAGGCCCTAGTGCTTCTATCAGTATTAACTTATTAACTTTGTCAGGAAATGTACCAGCGAATACACTGGCGACAATAGCGCCTAATGAATGAGCCACAATATCAACGTGATTTAAGTTTAATTGCTCGATGATGCAATACAGATCGTAAACATAATCACTAAATTGATAACTCGCGTCAACGCTGCGATGTTGCGAGTGTCCGTGCCCCGCCCAATCAATGGCGATAACATGATAATCACTAAGATAAGGTGCTAATGGCTGGAAACTAGCCGCATTGTCTAACCAGCCATGCAGCGCAATAATTACCGGTTTATGTTCTTCGCCATAACTCATTGCTGCAAGCGTGATGTGCGGCAGTTTTATCTCAATCGTTTTCATTATTTCTCTTTTATTGATTGCTTATTGCGTTGCTTGGCTTACTTTTAGCCAAACGATACAAAATAAATAACGCCCAGACAAACCAAATCACTACCCACACAATCTCAGGGATAAAGGTGTAATTAGCCAAATTGGCGCCATCACCAATATGTCGACCATCAAGCAAGTACAATGGACTATTAATGGCATTAAACAACACTAAAATCGCCATTAGCTGCGCGACATATGTTAGCCATCGATCTTTGCTTCGCACTAATATCAGCACTAATAAGGCGATAACACTCAATAAAATAAATGCGGTCATTAAGCCGTTAACCCACAATATTAATGTCAGGCTAAATAAAGCAATCAGAAAGACTAAAGTGATCTGAACCATCAATTGGTGGCGACCTACTTGATACAATAAACCACCCCATAACGCGGCACCAAAATAACCACTAAAAGCAATGATGATAGAGCTGCCGCCACGAGACACTAAGTGGCCAGCGCCATTAGCTTGCAAGGCAAACTCAACAATAGCGCCACCAGTCAATAACGTTGCAAGGCCATGGGATAATTCATGAAAAATAGTCGAAAGATAGCGAAATGGCAAACCAATAAATGGAATGAAATTGATTACCACGGCGAACAGGCAATACGAGATTAATAATCCGTGTCGTTTCATACTAAGGTTAACTCTATTTATGCGAATGTATCAATACCGACTAAACGCTGAATTTCTTCACGTCGTGGCGCATTCAGCACGGATTGATAACTGTTAATGGCTTGGCGATTACTACCCGAAGGTTTATCGTAAATGGTTTGGTTTTCTTGATGCGCAGCCACTATTTTGTCATATTGAGCGGCCGTTAGAGTACTGCTTTGCTGGCGTTTTTGTTGATCATCATCACCCACATTGGCGCGGCGATGCTGATCATTTTTCTGTGGCGAACCGACACCATCAATCGCACGACTAGTTATAGTCGCGCTAGATACCGTGGCGCTGCTCTGTAAGTTCTCACTGACAGTGCTTGCGTTCTGGTAATTGGGTGAGCGTGGTGTTTGGATTTGCATAAGTTGGAAATATTAGCACAGGTTAGCCAACATGTGCCATTTTTTGAGCACTGCTATTGATTGATTGACCTAGTCCATTATTTACTCACGACCGGGCAATTTTTGCCAAGTCACGGTATCACGAACGTACACTGGCTTTGCCTCTTCTACATCCATTGCCTCGCCGCTGCGCCACAGCTCTATCGCCAATGGTGCCATCGCACCAGCATGCGGATATAATATATCCTCACAGGCTGTAATATTAGCCAAATTCAATAACTGTGGATAAGCAAGCCATGCAGTGCCAACAGCCATATATTGTTGCTCAGGCAATGCCAGCTCAGTTAGTTTTTCTGGGCTCGCGACAATTTCTTGCTCAACTAACGTCGCTAAACCGTCGACATCTTGATAGATACCCCAATAAACCTCTCCCATGCGTGCATCAATGGCCGAGATAACAAAAGAGGCTTGATGCTCGTCTATCGCTTGTTGTGCCATCGCCGCTAAGGTAGAAATAGCAATCACTGGCTTATTAGCCCCTAACGCTAAGCCCTGCATAATACCGGTACCAATGCGTACACCGGTAAAACTACCAGGGCCGCGCGCCCAAGCAATAGCATCAAGCTGAGCAACGCTCATTTGAGCTTTCTTTAATAATGAATCCACCATCGGTAATACCATGCGGGTATGATTGCGCGGTGTTACGTCAAATTCTGAAATAAGCGTGTTGTTGTGCAATAACGCAACCGAACAGGCTTCGGTTGAGGTATCTATAATTAAGATATTTTCTGACATACATGTTCACTTTAATGCGCTTAACTAACGTAGTTAAGCGGAAATTTCTTCTAAATAGTTAATGACTTGCTTAAGATCTCGAGTTCGCCGCATATCGGGTAAACTCTGTAAGAAGATCCGTCCATAGCCCCTAGTGATAATACGTGGATCGCATAAGACTAACGCG
>SPKZ01005615.1_pt1 | contig 15591 bp, 16 predicted proteins | sample 2456571 | NCBI WGS metagenome assembly SPKZ01 (sample SAMN11192286, study PRJNA482655) | marine metagenome | biome: ENVO:00000447; feature: ENVO:00000244|ENVO:00000211|ENVO:00000569|ENVO:00002023; material: ENVO:00002151; isolation source: ocean water from marine abyssalpelagic zone ...
AGCTCAACAGGATAGAGCAGTCGCCTCCTAAGCGATCGATCGGGGTTCGAGTCCCTGTGGGGAGACCATAATTAGTTCCAGTGTTCACTGACACTTGTTGAGCAGTTCCTTTCTGATACATCTCCATCAAAGTTCTTTATAGCTTTATTCAATATTGCAGCTTCAATTTAATCTATAGCCTGCGGCGATGCTGTGCATGAATGAACCAATGCCGTGATCAGATGAATGTTTAACGGCCAGTTCGGCATCCCTGCCTCGCGTTTCACATCGTTAAGGTTTTGGCCTTGAGACCGGTTGGCAGCGTGTTTGAGTGCCAATTGTCGAGCATTCTCTATGGTGATAATTGGGAAATGTCCTAGGGAGATCATTACGTCTCGACCTGAGTGCTTTCAACGAACGCGGAAAATAGTTCCCCCCCCGATGTTGGAACATCTAAAAAAAGCCCTTCGATTGAGCTTTTTTGGCCAGTATCATGGATTCTGTCGCGTTTTAAGGGTATTTTAAGCTGCTCTAAAGAGCGTTTTGTGAAAAGTATTTCAGTGTATAATCACTTAGCCTCAATTTTGGCGCTTCCCTGTGTCATCCCTGTACCACCATGGGGTTAATTTAGACCATTAACAATTCGAGCAAGGACCTAGAGTCAATGACTGAGCTATTTATTGCAAACCTTCATATTATCCAACAACGCTGGCCAGTATTAGCTTCAATATTACAAACTCAACAAATAAACGATCTAGACGCTAAACTCGTCAATGGTTCAAACCAAACGATCAGTGTCAATAACATGCAACTCAGTAGTCGCCACGATCGCTTGTCTGAAGCTAAACTCATTATCGACTCAAACTCAATTTCAGGTAAAAGTATTAATCTCTATGGTATTGGCATGGGAGATATCCCTAGCCAGCTAATTGATAGTGCTCAGCTAGAACATATCAATATTTATATCTTAAACTATTGCGTATTCGCATTGGTACTAAGCTATACAGATCAGAGTGAATGGCTTTCAAACGAAAAAGTTCAACTGAGACAAATCGAAACTCAGGATAAAATTCAGTTTCCATATCTCACTTTGCTGCCAGAACTGAACTTAGCATCAGATGAGAATGCTATGATTAGAGATCTGCTTGTCTATGATCTAAATCTAAGTCATATCAATCAAAAGCATCAAGCTGATGACACTAATGTAATTAATCGCTTTAATGAGAATAAAAAATATATTGAAAGTGATTCAGATGCGGCCGATATCACTGTTAATATCGATTCTAAAAATATACTAGTTGTAGGCACAGGTCCAACTCTTGAGCAGCACTACACTTATATAAAGTCGCAATTACAGTTGAATGAGCAGCGACCGATTATCATCGCTGCCGATACCGCTTATAAAGCACTTATCGCTAACGATATACAGCCTGACATTGTTGTCAGCATTGATCACAAGATAAGCCAAAAACTGTTACCTTCGACTCAATCATCAGCAACCAAACTCGTCTACTTTCCCAGAGTACCAAGCGAGACAATAGGCGCATGGATGGGAAAAAGGTACTGCGCGTATGCTACGAGTCCACTATATGACAACTTAAACTCTCAATATCCACGTTTAAGGCTATTTTCAAGTGGAAGCGTTATTCATACCGCGATTGATCTTGCCGTTTTTTTGAAAGCAGAATCAATTACGCTCTTTGGATGTGACTTTTGTTTTGTCGATAATAACTCACACGCATTCTGGGGAAATGGGGAGGCAGGATTAAATGCTTGCACAGCCAAACATTGGGTGTTCGATGGAAATGGCAACAAGGCTTCAACAAATTTGAACTTCCGAGCATATTTGCGCGCTCTAGAAATATACATAAAGCAGCACCCTAATGTCGATTTCTATCAATCGAATCTCAAAAGTGCTAAAATTTCTGGGGCTATTTATAAGGAGTGCTTTTAATGAATCGTCTACACTTGATTAATGCACTAAAAGAAGCGGCACATACCTACCGGCTGAGCCGAGAAGCTAAGGGAGCTGCACAACTTAAAATAGCACTTGAGTTATTAACACTTGAAATAAACTCTTTAGCAGAAGATCGAAAAGCTATAGTGCTCAATCATATTCCAGCTATGTTAACAGCCCAAACTAATCAGGATTGGCTGGGCTTGGCCGACTACCTTGAATTTGATATTCCGCACCTTCTTCAACAAGAGGATGGCTAAAACTCTTAGGATCACAGAACGTTTTAAACTGAACTTTTTTCACCGTTAAATTATTATTAACAGGCGTTGCATCCACTACCGTAACGCCCATTCTTTCGGCTTGAGCAATCGCTTTTTCAATTCCTGAGCGATGCCTTTTTTCCCAATCTTGTGCAACATCTTTCCCGAAAGGAAGAAATACTTCTTCATGATAATCCTCACAGAAATGATGTTTTCCCTCTTCCAGTTTACTGTAATTATTATCAACACCTAGGATTACAATTTTTTTGGCCCCCATATGAACACCAAACTGAATCATAGTACAAATAATGGTGTCACCAGTGAAAGCCCCATGTTTGAGAATATCTAAGTACTCACTTCTAGGTGCATTTGTTACTTGGTGAAAAACAATATTCTTATAGTTGTTCATTTTCCCCTCATAATGTGCATTCGTTACATCTTCAAACAGATGCGCTGATGCGATGATGGGACAGGAGAGTTGTGCAATCAATTCAGGCCATGACTTCATACAGACATAGTCCAACATGAAGTAATAATCAGGTTGAAATTTTTCTTTTAAAATTATGCCATTGCCTGCAAGCTTTACTCCTCCAGATATTTTTTCTGGCGGAGTAATATTCAAACTTGGTCCATTACCAATGACAAAAAAAACATCTTGGGAATATTTGTTTTTTAAATCCTGAATTTGAGATGGAGAGACGGGATTAAATCTAGGCTCCGTACATAAAGTACGTCCATGTTTTATTCCCCAAGTTGGTATTTTTACTCCGCTAGATTTTAAAATCATATCTTGCTTAGCGGGATTAGACATAGAGCAAAGTAAAACACCTTCTACTTTTTCTACACTTAGACGGTCTGAATTAATGACGGGGATGTTATCCAAGTGGCTTTCCAAACAAGTATTAGCAATAAAAACAAGTTTATCAAAGCCTAACTCAAGGAGTATACTCGCAACATATCGTGCAACAGAATGGTCTCCAAATACACCAAGATACATATTGCGGTCAAGATTTAGAGCCACTTCTCTTACCCAAGAATCAACATAGGATGCGGTACCTTGATAAACATCAGACATAACATCTATAACCTTCATTCCCACTCCTTGAGCGATTTCATATCACTAATGATAACGACATTAATATAGGTGATGCAAGTATACTCGCGTGCTATAGCGCGTTATAAGTAATACATATTAACTCTAAATTATAATCATATCGATACAACATATTTTTCGAGCTTTGAGGCTAAAACTTTATGATTTCTCGCTCAATCATAAACGCATCAGCCTTTTCAAGACCTACTGAGGCACCTCGCCACTTTTTTAAGCTCGAAATAGCTTCAATAGAACGGCTATGTGGCCAACTACGAAGTTCTTTGTTATAGCAGTCAATAGCTCGTGTAACTTCTTCTTCGGTCCCTTTAATATCAACGAAAAGGTTAGGTCTAAAACCACAACCATGTAACGGCGCCCACTCTGTACTGCTGGGAACTTCAAAACAGTATATAGATGACACATGATGTTCTGGTTGCGGACGATTTGCTGTTAAAACTGCCTGGTAGGTTATTTGATGGTCGACGTTTAAATCTCCACCAAAATGAGTGTAAATAATACTGGGCTTAAATTGAAGCACTTTATCTTCTATCTCCTTAACAACCTCCAGAAGAGAAACTGTATCCATCTGATTATCGGGAAATAATAACATTGTCACATCGGTAACACCTAAGGCCAAAGCGGCATTTTTAGCCGCGTCTAACCTAGACTCAACCTGCTGATCTTCGTGAGCTCTAGCTCCTTCCCCATTAGTCATAAACAGGAAACTAACCTTATCCCCTCGCCGAATATGCTGGACAATTGTGCCTGCACAACCTAACACCTCATCATCAGGATGTGCTGCAACCACTAACACCTTTTTCATTGCTTCTCTCTTTTAGGCTTAAACATCACTTTTGCAGACACCTCACCAGAGTCTAAATATTTGGCTTCAGAAAACTCTAAACGCCAATCTTCATACTCTATAAAACTTTTTGGATATGTATCGGCATCTAGCATGCGAATAAAGTCATAAAGTGCCTGTTGGGAAAGCTCATAGGGCAACAAGCTCTGCTCAGGCGTTCTTCGCTTAAAATGCGTAACCTGGCCCTGCTGAGGTTCAGGCTCAATTTTTCGAGTAATTATTTGCGCTATTAATTCAAAAACTAATGGAGCAGCCCGTTTAAAAATAGCCTCAGCACTGCCTTCCAATTTCAACGGCGCTTTAAGATAGATAGGTCCAGCATCGATCTCATTGGTCATCTTTATTGCGGATAGCATCGTCGAATCGACGCCACTTAAAATTAAGTTCTGCAGCGGGCTGCCTCCACGGCCAAAAGGCAAATCAGTCATATGAAAGCAAACTGCTTGATATTGACTTAATATTTCTTCACTGACCTTATAGCTCCAGTGGGGGAAAAAAATATACTCAGGGGAAATCAGTTGTAGATTGCTTAACGTTAACAATTGACGATCTGTGATTAAATGCCAACGCCCAGGTAAATTCTCTTTGAAAAGATTAAAAGCATCAATATTCCATTGCTTCTCAGTTACTACCAAATAATCCATTTTATTACCCTAACTTATCCCAAGTAACCGGAGTCCCCTTTTTAGCATTTTTGCTAATGCTACGACCAATGAAGTGTGCAAGGTACTTAGGTTCAAGACCTATTCCAGGTCTTACTGAACGAATATTTTTCTCAGTAAAAATCTCGCCTTTGACCATATCTTCAGCAATGTATAGAGAACGGCGGTACCGCCTTGAAGCAACTTCTCTGTCAGTAGCACCATAATGAATCTTACCGAGTGCATCTTTTGCTCTACGACACTCCTGTACCAATAAAGCAAATTCACTCGGTTCTAATGAAAAGGCCGAATCCACCCCTCCCTCGCTTCGGTCTAGAACAAAATGCTTCTCTATGACGCTCGCGCCCAGAGCGATTGAGGCAGTTGAAACACCTACACCCGTGGTATGATCAGATAGGCCCACATGACACTGATATAATTCCCTTAAATGCGGAAGAGTTAATAAATTAGCATCGATAGGTCTAGCAGGATAATCACTGGTGCACTTAAGTAAAATAAGCTCTTTAGCACCATGATCCTTTAACAATTCAACCGACTCAGCCATTTCAGATTGTGTTGCCATTCCCGTTGACATGATGATTGGCTTACCTGTTTGAGCTACCGCCTTTAATAATTGGTGATCTGAGTTTTCAAATGATGCAATTTTGTAGCATGGCACATCTAGCTGTTCCAGAAAATCTACCGCGGCAAGATCAAAAGGAGAACTAAATGCAACGAGACCTAATGCGTTAGCTTTGTCAAAAATCTCTTTATGCCACTCCCATGGCGTCATAGCAGTTTGATATAGTTCATATAATGTGTGACCGCACCATAAGTTATTGGGATCGCTGATCAAAAAGTCACCGCTATTAAGATCCAATGTCATGGAGTCAGCTGTATAGGTTTGTAACTTAATAGCACTCGCCCCCGCCTTAGCAGCAGCTTCGACCATAGAGAGCGCTTTTTCTAAAGACTGATCGTGATTGCCCGAAAGTTCAGCAATGATAAAGGGCGGTTGATCACTTCCAATCTCTATTTTTCCAATTTTTATATTTTGCATCGAAATTCTTCAAATGTTATTAAGCTGTACTGCCCGCATCAACGGTAATTGTTGAACCCGTTATGCTAGCAGAGCTTTCTTTGAGTAAGAAAATAACCGCACAAGCTACATCTTCAACTGTTGCTAATTGGCCACTGGGGCTTCTGCGTTTAATAGACGCTAGTTTATCGCCAGTAAGAGATTTAGTCATCTGGGTTTCCATATATCCAGGTGCAACATTATTCACCGTTATACCCGCTTGACCAACTTCACGACATAAGGAAGAAGTTAGCCCCTCCAATGCAGCTTTACTTGCTCCGTAAACAGCTAACCCTTTGAAACCTGTTTTAGCAATAATTGAACTAATATTAATGATTCTACCTGTTTGGTTAATTAGCATTGAACGCATCAAGTATTTACATAGCAAGATTGGCGCTTCAATATTCACTTTAATTAATGTCTGTATTTCCAACTCATGCATTGTTGCTAAGATACCATCACTTCCAATGGCCGCATTGTTGATGAGCCCATAAACCCGACCATACTTTTTTACCAATTGAGTTGAGAGTTTATGAATGCCGTCCGTATTTACCAAGTCGTAGGCTTCGTAGTGACACTGCTCAGGGAAATGTTGAATTAACTCAGATAGGCCTTCTGATAAGGTACGACCAATCGCAATAACCTTATATTGTTCTTTCAAACACATCTCAGTGATCTTCAGCCCTAACCCCTGTGTTCCACCTGTTACAACAATCAATTTCATATCTCTACCTAGTGTCTTGAAATCTTTCCAGCCTCTGTAAGCTTAATACTATCAGTAAATATAATTGATATAGGGATCTGATATTTAAGCAGCTTTACTTTGCAATGTTGTAAAATTTTTCCTCTAAGCACTTTCGTGTCTAAGTCTGTTGGATTTAAAATAATTTCTGCGGCAACTAATTCACCTAAAATAGGGCTCTTCTTGCCAAAAACCCTTGTATCAGCAATAAATGGTAATTGACGTATTACCTCTTCAACGTATTGAGGTTGTACCTTATCGCCACCAACATTAATAGTGCCTGAAACCCTGCCTAAAAAATAGACTCTATCGCCACATACCTCGACGAGATCTTCAGTATCAATATAACAATTCTGATTACTCTGTTTTAATAAAAGGTGGTTATCTAACCCTATTTTTATTTTTGCCTCAGCACCTTTTAACCACTCAGCAGGGAAACCGGCTAAGCCATCAGTAACCGCAAAGCCTACACCGACTTCTGTTGAAGCGTAAATATGAACACACCTTGAGTTGGGAAAATAAGAGGAAAGCAGACTTAGAAGCAACGCATCTGCAGTCTCACCACCTAAGGTGATCTGCTTAAGCCTTAACTCTTCAATATCGGCAGACATTAGTAATTTTCGCCACATAGAGGGAGTGGCGGAGACTGCATTTACATTCTGTTTGACCAACATTTGTACCGGATTATTATGTTTATATACAGGGACCAACAGGCTGCCGTTAAGTAAGCTTTGTAAAACGACCTGTAATCCTGCAAACCTTGCTGGATCATAAAGCAACCCCCAACGATATTTATCACCATTTACTGGAGAATATTTTAACGTTTTAATTAAACTTTTCAGATTGTGACTAATTAATTTTGGCTTACCTGTCGTCCCCGATGTAGTAATTACCCACTGTGTCTGTTTCGCCACGGCCTGCGGGGAAAAAGGGACCACCTCTGTACAAGTATTTCCAACTAGCAGATAATTACAATTAACCGTATGCAGAATATCTTCGAGTAAATTATCATTAAGGGAGTCAGACAATATGACAAGTTTGCGGCACCAGCCATCTAGTGCAGTGATTAACAGTAAAAATTGAGTGAGATCAGACTGTATAATTGCAATATCCCCACCTTTTAACAGGGGATGTTTAGCTCGAAACTTATAGACTTCCTCTAATAGTACCGACTGACAAATATGGATATCATCATTTATCATCAACACCCTTTGCGCATCTAGTTTTTCAACATATTCGAGAATTGTTTAGGCATATTAATAATTATTTATTCTGTTCATAAATTGCAATGAACTCTCCAAGAGTCCTAGGGTAAATAACGGTCTCCAGCTGAGTAAATGGGTCATATTCGAGTTCTTCTTCTAATCTAGCAACCAAAATGGCAAACCCTAAAGAATCTAACCCACTTTCTAATAATACAGTGCCATCATTCAATAATGGGATAAGTTCACTATCAGTCATTTCAGCAACTTCGCCCAACATGTTAACTACTATCTCTCTGATACTCATTTATCAAAACCCTATTTTTATATGTTAAATTCAATGTAGCCTTAAATATAATTAAGGGTTTTACTGAATAAAGTATATCATAGTCACTAGCACTCCTATCAAAGCATTCACTTGCCATGGCTGACTTCCCTAACCACCTCGAATGCAGTTCTAACGGTAAGTCGTTGCCTCAACAATCCACATCTAAAGAAGTGTTTAGCAACATAGATCACAATGTGGTTAATTTGAGTTTTTAGCTTAATATTGCTATAAAGTTTACAAGCTAATGTTAGCTAAGGTAAACATTTTTTTTACGAGGAAGTATGGATAAATTTGACGCCCCAGATACCACTGAGTTCCGCAAAAATGGGTATCAACTAATAAGTTCAGTGTTCACCGAAGATGAGATATCAACTATCCGAGAAAACGCTTATTTAGGCCGCGAACACAGGGGAGACGTTCTCTCACATCCATATCTACACTCAGTACTTATGGATGAGCGTATTATCGCCATTGCCAGAGAGTTTTTAGGTTGCGAACCAGTTTATTTTGGTGATAGTTCGTGTAATTTTAATGGGCCGGTTACCAGTTTCCACAAAGATAACGCTGACCGATATGATATTGACGGGCCGGATTGGCACAACGGTCCTTATAGTACAATAAGAATTGGTCTATACCTGCAGGATCACACTAAGCATGCTGAAGGACTTGCTGTTAGGCATCAATCCCATGAACATTCTGATTGGCATACGGGAGAAGCCAGATATGTTGATACTTCCATTGGCGATCTAGCTGTATGGTTATTAACAACGACTCACAGAGGCATGGTCTCAGTCTTAGCTGATTCCAATGTTCCATTGGACAGAGGTACAGAATGCGATGTGCAAGATTCGCTAAAACTGCCTAATAATGATAGCGATCGCATCGCTATATTTATGGCATTTGGTGCCCCAAGCGCCAACACACAAAGGTTTATCGATTACTTAAGGACCCGTAGCTACGCAATCTATAGATGGGAGATGTCAGAATATAGTCAATACATTAAAGAAGCGGCCCAAAAAAATGGGTTAATTGTAGATGACTACCGGGAGCGGGTTTTAAAACAAGATATGTCACTAGTGCATGAACTACACCATAAATTGCCATATATATCCCCTTTTGAAGACGCTAATCAATAGAAGTATTATCGCTATCAGGTATATGCAAGCTCAGCCATACCCTGTGCTTGGTTAAAAAGTTCATTCGAAGCTGCACTAATCCCTAAAAGTAGTGGCTTCACTGACTTTAACGAGTCCCTTCGGCAGTAACTGGATAACTTTCTGTCGGTTAATTAACCAAGCATCTCTTTGGTAATAAAAGGGAACAGAGACGAGCTCAGTGCCATCACGATAGATACCAGTCTTTCTCTCGCTAAGCTCTGTATATTTAAATAGCCGGTGCATTTTTTGTGCGACCAGATTAAAATTTAAGACTTCGGCATTTAACCTTTCTACATTTAATGTTTCGAAAGCAAATTTTAGCGCGGCGAATTCCATAACTAAGCCGAGACCAGGCCAAATTCTCTCTTCACCTATGTAGCAGCCCCATTCGCAACTCACTTCATTAATATTAATAAAATAAAGGCTGCCTATAGGGGTCCCATCTAAATAACACACATAATAACGCTGTGTTTGATCGTGTTCGAGAGACGCTAGCCAGTCGGCTTGCTGAGTAGACGTGATTTCAACATCACTAAACATATTGGTCCGAATTCGGGGAGAATTTCTCCATACTCTAAGCTTTTCGCAAGTTAAAGATGTCACTCGGATAAACTCAACTTTTGGCATAAATTGGGGCTCCGTCTGAAATAACCCGATTAAACATAATTATATTATCTTCGCTGTAATACACATATCATAGAGTCTGGCGGCAACCTCTTTCGCTCCAGATTTTGTTGATATTATCGATTTTGCCGCTCTGCTCATTTTATCTAAGCGGTCGTTATCATTAAATAATGACAAACCATTCAATATATCATTCTTGGTCATTAAGACGGCATCTCCGAGTATCACACAGGCACCTTTTTCATCTAAATAATGGGAAGTCGCAAACTGATTTTCCGCCTGTAAAACAACCAAGGATGGCAAGCCCATTGCACATCTCTCCCAATTTGTGGCCCCACCAGCACCGATCATCAATCTGGCTTTGGACATGAGTTTTGCCATATAATGACACTGTACATGCAAGATCACCTGCTGCATTGAAGCACAAATAGATTCTATCTCTTGTCTATCTTGGTGATTAGCGCCAATGACAAGGTCGATACCAATAGATGATCTTTTCCAATCTGCTAACGCCTCTAAACTTGTCAGCGTTAAACCTCTTGTATCTGCGCCACCAAAATAGATCAAAACTCTTTCTCTCTCTGTACTTATAAACGCTTCGATGTCACCAACAAACTCATCCCTTAACAGTACGTAATCCCCCCCGAGCAAAAGTAACGTACCTTCACGGACCAGATTGTCATATCGCGACTGATAGTCAAATAGCGAATTTTGGTCTAATAAAAGGTCACACTCATGTGTCCGGTTAGCCAAATCATCAATCACCGCAATCTTACTAATACAATGTCGTAAAACTGTCGAAAAAACCTTCCCCAAACCATAATGATCTACTACTAGCAGATCATATTGATGGGATATCAAAGCCAAGCAATCGATTGCATCTTGCTCTTCTGAGCAAGGTAACCAAGCTTGAAGCGCAGATAAATGATCAGTATTTTCAATCTCAGGCAAGCCGAGAATATGGAAACCTTGCTCCATGATCAGGGCATTGAGGTTGCCAGACTGGACTCGGCATATGAAATCAACCTCAAAATCAAACTGAACCAATGCATGTGCCAAGGTTAAGCACCGCATCACATGTCCTGAACCGATTAGTTCAGAAGCGTCTACTCTGATAAGCGCTCTCATTACTTATTTTGTTCCTGAAGCAGATGGTAGAGCAACTCAGCTCTCTTCCAATCATCTAATGTATCGATATCTTGTACCAAGTGATTAGGAAGTATGTACATGTCTGATTTTTCGCTGAAAACATTACTCGATGGGTCCATAAAGCTCTCAACTTTTCCCCAATAGAACTGACCAGCATCATGAAAGGTTTCAATTAAATCTTGTGATCTGCAATTTATGGCTTGCGAATCAAACGGTAGGACGCCACCAAATTCAGACTTTAATAATGCCCTTTGTATTGGAAATGAAAATGGGGTTGCTGAAAAAACATAATCTAATCTAGAGTTTTTTAGCAAAACGTCATAAGCCTGACGAAGGTTGTGGGAACTTAAGAGTGGAGCCGTCGCATACAAACAACAGCAATACTGATAACTGAGTCCCATTTCAGCAAGCGATTGAATGCCATGGCGTATTACAGCAGTTGTACCGGTATAGGGGTCTGAAATCGACGCTGGCCGAATGAATGGAATTTCAGCACCATATGACAATGAAATTTCAGCGATCTCTTCATCATCCGTCGATACAATAACTTTATCGAAACATCGGCTTTTTAGTGCCGTCTCTATGCTATATGCGATCAGAGGCTTGCCATTAAATAGTCTAATGTTCTTTTTAGGGATTCTTTCACTCCCTCCCCTAGCTGGTATTATCGCCACCACTGCCATTACAATACCTCTGATAATGTCTCAACGATCATGTCTTGCTCGCTGTCGGTGAGCCCTGGAAATAATGGCAAGGTTAAAATTTGGCTATAAAACGCTTCAGCTGCTGGGAAGTCACCTTGCTTAAAGCCCATATTCTGAAAATACGGTTGTAGATGAACAGGAAAGTAATGAACATGCACCATAATACCTGCAGCCCTTATTTTATCAAAAACAGCCTTTCTTATTGTCGGGTCATTAAGCCTAACGATATAAAGGTGCCAAGAACTATAGCTAGCGTCCTGAGGCAAAACACTCGTAACGGGTAAGGATGTTAATAATTGCTGATATCTGCTTGCTAACTGATTTCTGCGCTCAACAAACAGCTCAAGACGGTTCATCTGGCTTTTACCAAGAGCGGCGTGAATATCCGTCATCCGGTAATTAAACCCTAATAATTGCTGTTCGTAATACCAAGCGCCTTCCTCTGGATTCACCAACTCACAGGGAGTAGAAGTAATACCATGGCAACGGTATTTCCGCATTTTTTCAGCTAAAACAAGGCTATTAGTCATCGCAACCCCGCCTTCGGCTGAAGTGATAATTTTTACCGGATGGAAACTGAAAACCGTAATATCACTATATTCACAACTTCCAACCAAACTCGTGTTTCGCGATCCAATAGCATGGGATGCATCTTCAATAATTGCGACACCATAAGACTTGGCTAAATCATGCACTCTCTTCATATCACAAGGGTGTCCTGCAAGATGCACAGGAATAACAACTTTAGGAAGTTTCCCTGATCTTTTAGCCTGCCTTAATTTTTGCTCAAATCTGTCAGGAGATAAATTTCCAGTCAAGGGTTCTACATCCACAAAGTCTATCTCTGCGCCACAGTATCTGGCACAGTTAGCAGAAGCCACAAAAGTGATTGGCGACGTCCAAACAATGTCTCCATAGGTGACACCTAAAGCTAAACAGGCTATATGTAGAGCTGATGTTGCACTATTTACAGCCACGGCATAATTAGCCCTAGTATATTGACTCATAGCGCCTTCAAAGAGTGGAACTTGTTGACCTTGAGTTAGATGTGTAGATTTAAGGACAGCAACGACGGCATCAATATCTTGTTGAGAGATGTCTTGTTTCCCATAAGGAATCATTTAACACTCGTCTTTTCGAGAGCTGCTATCTCCGCAACGGTCAGAAAGTGTGAATTACTTCCTGAGTTATATTCAAAACCAAAATCCACAGCCTTACCTTTTTCACCAATCGCGTTTACTGAGTAATCAATATCTCTGTCAAAAAACCTGATGCTTGGCGTTATTACAAAATGATCATTAAACTCTATAGTGTGATGAGAGTCATCTCGAGGACACATGATTTCATGCATTTTTTCTCCAGCCCTTATGCCAATAATGTCATGCTTGAGACCTGGGCCATATGCCTCGGCTAAATCGGTAACATGAACAGAAGGAATCTTGGGCACAAATATCTCCCCCCCTTGCATACGAGAAAAATTCTTCAAAACAAAATCAACCCCATCTTGCAGTGTGATCCAAAAACGCGTCATATCGGGATGAGTTATTGGTAGAGTCGTTGCCCCATTATCAATCAATTGCTGAAAAAAAGGCACAACCGAGCCTCGCGAACCAACTACGTTGCCATACCTAACCGCCGAGAACCGAGTTTCCCCGGTACCGACTATATTATTTCCAGCGACAAACAGCTTATCGGAAGCAAGCTTTGTTGCTCCATAAAGGTTAATCGGATTTGCGGCTTTATCTGTTGAAAGTGCTATAACACGTTTAACGCTATTTGCTATCGCAGCTTTAATAACATTTTCAGCGCCATGAATATTGGTTTTAATACACTCCATCGGATTATATTCAGCTGCCGGTACCTGCTTTAATGCAGCCGCATGAATGACATAATCAACTCCCTTGAATGCTTGCATAAGTCTATCAGGATCACGAACGTCACCGATAAAATATCGCATACAAGGCGCATTAAAAATCTGCTGCATTTCATATTGTTTCAGTTCATCTCTACTGAGAATAATCAAACGTTTAGGCTTATAATGCTGCAATATGGTTTTAGTGTATTGATGGCCGAATGAGCCCGTGCCACCTGTAATAAGGATCGATTTATCATTGAACATTCGTTATTTATCCATTTTAAAATTAAGGGGAAGGTTCATCTGTTACACATAAAATCAATAAGTTAAGGTTTTAGAAAGGTGATAAAACACAATTAACAATCAGTTTATAGGAAGGTCTTTATTCTAAAAAACTTCCATAGGGTATTAGCATATAATAATTAAAATCTTTTATCTGTAGCTGAGAAAGACACAACTGATATTCCACTTTTTACTCAGCTTACTTAAGTAGCCAAAGGTATATTAATTCTGTAAGCCTTACTTCGACTCTTAGTCTGCCACAATAGTAAGATTAGGCAACAAAAAACACATAACGAACAGAAATCGTTACAGAAAAAATAAAGCTATCCAAGTGACTTAATGAGATAAATGATTATAGATGAAAATGGGGAGGCAAGACACTCACGGTATACTACTACTAAATCAATCATCGGCATTGTATGTTGTCACTTCCAAGTTATCCTCGGAAAACAGGTTGTCACACACCTATATCCCGCTCGAGCAATACACACAAAATGGATTTTTAACCATAAAAACCTGCCTGTGACCGATGAAGATAAAGCGTTTATCAAACCGCAGGTTCAGAAAGGGCGATGGAAGTTTGGAACAAATGGATCAGCAATAGTAGCAGTAGTACAGAGCCGTTCTCTAAAGGCGACTGGGCCGCAAAAGACAAAGCCTGAGGTGAAGCCGAAATTAGTGGGGTCAGTGTAAACGTTATTTTTTGTTGATTGTAACCCTATCAAACAACTCTCTTCTCTCCTCCTCTGAGAGCTATTCTATCTCTACTTTTTACACTAGCAGTCACACAATCATTAGCAACCTATCCACCTTCAACTCTTGAACATCAGCTTCTAATACAAGAACAACTGAGCCGTTGTAATGCCAAGCTTTGCCTTACTCTTGTTATTCAATAAAGCTCAACATCTAAGTGAGCATAGGTACTGGCTGTGATGCTGGCTCTTGTTAACTCTTGTTTAGACCTCAGCTCTGCCTAGCGACAGATGGCTATGACCTAATTTGAACCTTGAAATAAGAAGCTGCCGCCGCGCATGACGCTCCAACTGGCGATGGTTCGTCGTGAATAGTGAATAGTGACACTCTCTGGTTTTTGCGTAGTTCGCAGTCCTGCCCGTTCGGTTATGCGCCACCAGAAGCAGCCCTTGCCTGATTTCTCTGTGATGTGATCTGTACTACTGAGGCTAGCAGGAAAGACAAGTTTTTCGCCCCTCTTGGCCTCTTGGCTTCGGCCTTTAAGAGATCTCCATCACCTCAACCGTTAACGGCACTGCATGAGTGTGAGTGCTTTTTGATTTTAATCTTAGAATGGCAACAAAAACACCCACTGTTGTTTTTTGAAATCTATACTGAAATGAGTGGTGCACTTCTACTTTGAACAAGGGTCAAAAGCTCTTCACCTCACTATCTTGGGTGTCTGGATAAAAAGCTAATAAACTCACTCACCCTTGAATAAACGATAGGCAGGACAACAACTTAGTCTAATTGCTGCCCTGTGGTCTTGGTCTATTGCATATTTATTTCATTTAGCTGAGAAAAGATTTTCTGGTGATAAAATAGATAATCTTCAAACCTTTCAAGATCTGCCGACTTAATTTTGCTAGTAGAGAGTGCATCCCCTTCATTTACTCCCAATTGCGTCATCAAAGATTTATCCAGCTCGCTATTAAATTTGACTCTG
>SPKZ01005037.1_pt1 | contig 15590 bp, 15 predicted proteins | sample 2456571 | NCBI WGS metagenome assembly SPKZ01 (sample SAMN11192286, study PRJNA482655) | marine metagenome | biome: ENVO:00000447; feature: ENVO:00000244|ENVO:00000211|ENVO:00000569|ENVO:00002023; material: ENVO:00002151; isolation source: ocean water from marine abyssalpelagic zone ...
ATAGGTGCACAGTACAAACAAAGAGCAGTAGGTAGCTTAGGGATAGCGGCCGGATTTAGTTTGCACCCTTTGAAAAATATACATTTAATGGGAGATGCTGGATTTATAACAACCGATGATGAAAGTTTGTATTTACAGTTAAAAAAGCGACAAAATCATGGGTTAATGAATCGAGATGAATGTGAGTTTTGGGGGCAAAATAGCAGAATAGATGCCATTCAGGCTGCAATTGGGAATATAAAGCTTAGAGACTTTGATGATATCACCTCAAGATTTTGTGAAATTGGACGCTATTATTTAGAGAGTTTAGAGGCCATAGTTTCATGCCCAATCATTGACGAACAGAATAAGTCTGTTTTTCATAATTTTGTCATTCAGCACCCTAAGCGTGGTGAATTGATGGATAAGCTATATGAAAAGGGGATTGAGACAAAAGTTCATTACCCTATGCCTCTCCACTTGATGCGAGGGGCTAGTTATTTGGATTACAAGGTTGGAGATTTTGCAGTGGCTGAGTATCAGGCGAACAGGATAATTAGCTTACCTATATACCCTGAACTTAGTGACGCTCAAGTAGAGTATGTTGTTAACAAAGTTAAACAATCAATAGAACTGAAATAGAGAATAGTATGATAGGCCAAGAAATTGATTTAATGCGTAATTATCCAAAAACTAAACGTAATTTGGATCAACGGGCAGAGCGAAAATCAGACGAAGATCGCGCTATTGCGCGTGCTTATGGGAAAGATTTTTTTGATGGGGATCGCAAACATGGTTACGGTGGTTTCCACTACTTACCTAGATTTTGGCAACCCGTGATCCCAGATTTTCAACAACACTTCTCATTAACAGCGGATAGTAAAGTACTAGACGTAGGTTGTGCAAAAGGTTTTATGTTACATGATATGCAACAGCTTATACCGGGAATAGAAGTAGCAGGGTTGGATATATCTGATTATGCAATAGAAAATGCAAAAGAAGAGGTCAAACCTTTCCTTCAAGTTGGTAATGCCATGGAACTTCCTTTTGCAGACGACTCATTCGACGTGGTCTTTTCTATTACAACAGTGCATAACTTAGAGCGTGCTGAATTAGCTATTGCACTGCAAGAAATAGAACGTGTAAGTCGTCAAGGTAGTTTTATTACCGTTGATGCTTACCGCACAGCAGAAGAAAAACAGCGTTTAGAAGATTGGGTGTTGACGGCAAAGACAATGATGCATGTCGATGAGTGGCACGCCTTTTTTAAAGAAGTTGGTTACACGGGCGATTTTTATTGGTTTATGCCATAAATGAATAAGTGGATCACTTAAGTAAGTATAGACAAATTGCTTCGCTTAAATAATTGTTTACTCGGCAGGGTTTTTTGTTAGTTAGATGTGTATTAACCTAAAGGATCAGATGTACCGATCAACATATCTAATACATTGGTTAGAATTTATTAGGATTTGAATGAAAGAATTAGCAAGCATAATAGCAAATATTCGCCATACATTGTGTGATGTATCGCATCATACACGCACACCCCATCTGGCAAGTTGTCTATCTTGTGTCGATATACTGGCTGTGTTGTATTGGAAAATTTTAAAGATATCACCTGAAAAGCCAAACAAAGAAGATCGTGATTTCTTTTTACTAAGCAAAGGCCATGCGGCATCTGCGTTGTACACAACCTTGGCTTATCGTGGCTTTTTTGATGTTTCTGGGCTCTATCAGCACGGTCAAGACGGGTCAATCTTTGAAGAGCATCCTGGGGTGAATTCACCTGCAGGGGTAGAGGCAGTGTCCGGATCATTAGGACATGCGTTATCACTTGCAACAGGGATGGCCTTAGCCTCAAAAATAAAAAAAACAGATAAACAATTTTATGTGCTTATGGGGGATGGAGAACTTAACGAAGGCACTATCTGGGAGGCTGCTATGTTTGCAGCAGGGAAAAAACTCAATAACTTAGTCGCCATAATTGATTTTAATAAATTGCAGGGTACAGGTGAAAGCTGTGAGATTATGCATTTAGAGCCCTTAGATGAGAAATGGCGTGCTTTTGGTTGGCATACGATACGAATTAATGGCCATGATCTAGATGCGTTGGAGCAAGCATTCCTTTCAGCTAAAAAAATTAATCAGCCAGTATGTATCATCGCAGATACGATTAAAGGTAAAGGTATCTCTTTTATGGAAAATGATAATAATTGGCACTACCGAATCCCAACCGTTGATGAAGTGGGTTTAGCAAAAAAGGAGCTAGGTCTCGTATGAGAAATGCCTTTGCTAAGAGTTTGACTGAAATGGCAAAAAATGACCCAGACATAACTTTGTTTTATGCTGATATTGGAAATAGGTTATTTAATAATTTAAAAGAGATAGCGCCGCAAAGGACTATAAATGCGGGTATTGCTGAAGCAAACATGGCATCGATGGCTGCAGGGGCCGCTATGATGGGGTTAAAACCGTTTATTTACACCATAACACCTTTCACTACAGCGAGGAATTTTGAACAAATTAAAGTGGATATAGCCTATCAAAATCAGCCCGTCATTATAGTTGGCACTGGTTCTGGCCTGTCGTACGCAAATCTAGGGCCTACTCATCACTCCTTTGAAGATATAGCATTGATGCGCAGTTTGCCTAATATGAATATTATATGCCCAGCAGATGCTTATGAGCTCGAAATGCTTTTACCTCAAGCGCTTGAGCTAAGCCAACCTTGTTATTTTCGCATTGGTAAAAAAAATGAACCAGAAATGTATGAAAAAAAGCAAATAATAACGTTTGGGAAAGTGAGTGTATTAAAAACGGGAAAAGCTGTCGCAATTCTTTGTGCGGGTACTATTTTGTCTTTAGGTAAAGAGCTTTTAGTCGCTTTAAGGAAAATAAATATTGAAGCAGAGCTAGTCAGTTTTCATACGGTAAAGCCACTGGATGATCAATATCTTAACGAGGCATGTGAGCGCTTTGAGCATATTATTACGTTAGAGGAGCACAATGTTGCTGGTGGATTTGGCAGTGCAGTGTTGGAATGGTTAAATGATCGGCAACAATTAACGCGTTTGCATAGATTTGGTATACCCGATAAGTTTATTGATCAAGTTGCTTCACAGAAAAGCGCTCAAAATAAAGTGGGTTTATCGATAGAAAAAATTATGCCTATTCTCAGCGAGCGATTGAGGAAATGAAAATAGGGATAGACTTTGATAATACGATTGTTGATTACACTGACGTGTTTTATGAAGTTGCTGTTGAATTAGGCTGGCTTTCTACAGCGACAGGAAAATCCAAAACTCAAGTAAAGCAATATTTTATAAATGCAAATGAAGAAAAAAAATGGACAGTATTGCAAGGAATTGTATATGGTCGTGAAATTGGGCGTTCAAAACCTTATATGGATTGTGTTAAAATCCTTAAAAAACTGAAACTAGCAGGTCATGACTTAGTAATTATTTCTCATAAGACAGCCTATCCCGTATTAAATCACACAGAATTAGAAGTTACAAATTTACAAGATGCGGCTAAAAACTGGTTGCATGAAAATAATATCGTTGGCCCGGCTGGTTTTGTTGAATTAACCAAAATTTTTTTTAATGAAACGAAAAGTATGAAAATACAATGCATAGTCGAACAACAATGTGATTTGTTTATTGATGATTTAGAGGATATTTTTTCAAACATTCAATTTCCGAAATCCACAAATAAAATTTTATTTGATCCTAGGTTTGTTTCTTTAGGGAACTTTGATGGTTTTATAATAAATAACTGGAATCAATTACCAACTATATTAGATTGTAATGGTAAATAAAGATGTTATCTTTGAAGGATTAACCTCTCAAGTAGGAATGATATTAAATACTATCCCTATATTTGGAGGGAGAAATAATCAAGGATACAAACTAGTTACAGAAAGAGGGGTCTATTTCTTAAAATTATACTCTCAGCTACAAATAACTTCATTAAACAAAATGGAAACCGAATTCTATTTTAACGAACATTTGTACAAATATGGAAACCAGCAAGTAGCTAAACCAATCATGCATTGTAAAAATAATCTTTTTGCGCTTTTTTCATACATAGATGGAATAAAGATAACGTCCTGTAATGAAGTGCATATAAGAGATTCGGTTGCTTTTATTTCCAGTATAAATACTCAAAATTTATTATCTTCATTTGATAATACTATTATTGCTTCCGAAGCAGTATCTTCGTTAAGTTGCTTTAAAAACTTAGTTAAAAAAAGATTAAAGTCCTTATATAAGAATGAGAATTTAGATGAAGAGGCAACTCAATGTAATTATATTGTTAACTTGGTAAGTAAAGAGTTAATTAGAATTGAAGAAAAATATGAATATATAGATTGGAATATAGAGTTGAAAAAAACGATTTTGTCCCCTTCCGATTTTGGGTTTCATAATGCCTTTACGACAAGAGAAAGACTAGTTTATTTTGATTTTGAATATGCAGGCTTAGATTCAGAGTGGAAATTGCTTGCGGATTATTTTTGTCAACCGTTAATTCCAGTACCGTTAAATTATGTATGCATTTTCCTTGATAATCCATTATTTGAAGATATTAAGAATCATGTGTCAGAATTTATCGTTGCTTATGAATTAACAAAATTAAAATGGTGTCTTATTATGCTTAATGAGTTCGATTACGATTCTTCTCAACGACGAGTTTTCTCTAGTCAACTTGAAAATAACATAGATCAGATAAATATTTTAAAGTACAAAAAAAAAGAACAGGTTAAAAAAAGCTACTTATATTTCAAATCAATAGAATCAGATCTGTTAGTCCTTAAAGAAAAGATGAATATATGATGGTAGGGGAAGCTGATGCACGTTGGAATAATTACATACCAAGTCGGACACATAAAGACAATTAAAATGATCATGAAAATGCAAACAAAATCATTCAAAGTGACTGTGTTCGCATTTCCATTTGTTTTGAAAAATAGGAATGAATATACATTTGAAGAACGCCCATATCAGATAATTGATTTCGACATAAAAAAATACTGTAATGTACAGAATATCAATTACGTAGAAATGCCAGGCTGGGAAATTGAACACTCATCGTTACTGGATGGTTTTACTAGCAAACCTGATGTATATATAACATGTATTGCTAAAATAATACCAAAGAATTTTATTTCAAATAGAACTATTATAAATGTCCATCCTGGGATGTTACCTGAGAATAGAGGAGTTGATTCCTTTAAATGGTCAGTTATAAACGGAGGCACTATCGGTGTTAGTCTACATGCTATTGATGAGCATATTGATTGTGGGGTTTTATTAAAAAGAATAAAAATTCCCGTTTTTCCAAACGATTCGTTAAGAGAACTTGCTGATAGAGCATATGAAATCGAATGTGATTTATTAGCTAATTTCAATTATTATCTTTCTAAGCTTGATGACGGTGAGAGGATGTCACCATTGTCTTATCTTAGTAAACAACAAATCCCTAAACAGAATAATTCCAATATTGATCAGATATTTAAAAAAAATATAAATATATTAATAAAAAATTACGAAAATTAACAGGCTTGAAAATGTTTGAAAGTAACACTACAGTATTGTATGGAATAAATAGCTTAACTGAAATAGTTAAGAAAAGTATTTCAGGAGAAGTATTATATGCAACAACAACTGGTGAAGGGTTTTATGGAGGCATTAAATTATTAGATGTTATTGATGTAGGTACCCTGTCGAAAAGTAAAAATATTTCTATAATAATATGCTCTATGTATGTTGCAGAAATAACGGAATCTCTCTTGTCAGAAGAAGTAACTATTGGCGCTATTAGTTATTACAATTCTTATCTTGGTACTGTGTTTCCTGTTAGTACTCATCAATCAGAAAATTTTCTTAAAAACGAATTACTTTATGCTTTTTATGATATGTCAACGAGTTTAGCGTCATTTGATATATATCGTTTTGCTTTGGTTGCCGAGGCAGAACGAAGAATTAAAGGGTTAAAACAAATACATTTTATTATCGTACCTAAGCGTTCTATAAGACCTGGCTCGATTAATGTATATGTAATGCATGATGAAGAAGATATTAAGTGGCGTATAGATCATATCTTAATTCCGATTTTAAACTGCATACCTAGTACTATAGGAGTAAGTAATTTAGCTTATAGGGAGGAAGTAAATAATTTTCTTAGTGTTGATTCAAGACAGATATATCCTAGTGGATATAGTTTAAAAAATGTGAATAAAATGGTCACTTTTTCAGAAACCATTAAATATATATCTAGTCCTAATGATTTTTCATTTTTTGAAACTTCTTCTCAATCAATTGAAATGGTTGCTAATTATATCAAAGAATTTGTTGGGAATAAGAAAATCATTACTATAACTCTTAGAGAATATGGATATCCAGATAAGAGAAATAATAATTTGATAGAGTGGGAAAGATTTATAAATTCATTGGACACAACAATTTATTACCCAATAATCATAAGGGATACGTATAAGTCTACGACAAAACTTCCATTATCTTTACGAAAGATATCTGATTTCCCGTTAGCTTCAATTGATATAGGAATTAGAGTCGCCTTATATAAAGTTGCGTACTTGAATTTCTGTGTTCCAAATGGACCTACTGTTTTACTTTTTCATATTAAAGGGTGTCATACTCTATTAATCAGACATAATGATGATAGTGTCCACTCTGTATCTAAACACACAGTTGAATTAGATGGTTTTCCAGAAGATGAACAACCTATATTTGCAGAAGAAGGTAAGCAATACGTATACTGGGGCGAAGAGACCTATGATAATATCACAGATGCATTTGAACAATACGAAAAAAATAGAATCTCATGATTGTTTATTAATGAATAACTTTAATTAACATGTTAAATGTTTGTATGATAAAATGTATGATAATAATATGTACCTTCCTACCTTTAAAGTTACTCTAGTCTTTGTTACCGTAAAGATATATATAACTATTTTTGAGGCTTTATAATGGCTTTTACAGCAGATTTTAATAAAACTACAAATGAAGTTACAGTAATTTCACAAGATATTATCGAGGGTTTAAAAACTAAAGCAATACTTTCACCTCAAAAAATATTCAGATTTTGTTTACATAATAATGTTTCTTCTGACCTTCAGCAAATGATTGTCGTAATGCATAAAGATACTTTATTTTCACCTCATAGGCATCCAGCTAATAAAATTGAATCGATACATTTGATAGAGGGTGAAATGGACGTTGTTTTTTTTTCTGATGGAGGAGAAATACAAAAAATTGTAAAATTATCACACAATAGTGTTGGCTCTGCTTTTCTTTATAGGATTGAAGACAGACAATGGCATCTGCCAATCAGTCTCACCGAGTGGGTTGTGTTTCATGAAATATATACTGGGCCTTATGATAAAAGTTTAGATGTGGAATTTGCCCCTTTTGCTCCTTCACCTTTTAATAAAAAATTGCTAAGAAGTTATTACGATTCTTTGTTAAATAGTAAAATATATAATGAGAAGAAATATGAATGATCCATCAAAATTGGCATTGTACGGTGGGGAAAAAGAAATAACATTCAAAATGCCATCGCGGAAGTCTTTCGGGATAAAAGAAAAGTCAGCAGTGTTATCTGTGATTGATTATTATACAGATTTAGATGATGATCCTGGCTATTTTGGGTATTTCGAAAAAAAATATTGTAATGCTTTTAATCAATATATGGGTGGTGGTTATTCAAATGCAGTTTCTACTGGAACTGGAGCTATCTATGTTGCTATTGCAGCACTTGAGCTTCCCGCAGACAGCGAAGTTGTAATTTCTCCTATTACGGATCCTGGATCATTTAATGCGATCGTCCTGAATGGTTTAAAGGTTTCTCTGGCTGATTCAGAGCCTAATAGTTTGAACACTTCTTGGAAACAAATTGAAAAAGTAATATCGGATAAAACCAGTGCTATTTTAATCGTTCATTGTGCTGGAATCTCCACTGATATTGATGCAATCGTTTATCATGCAAATAGGTTAGGGATAAAAGTAATAGAAGATTGTTCACAAGCACCTGGAGGAATGTTTAATGGGTGTAAGTTGGGAACTTTTGGTGATATAGCTGCTTTCTCAACTATGTATCGCAAAAGTTTGGCTACTGGTGGTAGTGGCGGATTGGTTTATACAAGTAATGAATTGATTCATAGTAAAGTTCTATCCTATGCGGACAGAGGTAAAGATTTAACTAGTTCTTCATTCGAAGAGAGAAACGCAGAGAAATACTTGTTTCCTGCTCTAAACTGGAATATAAATGAATTTTCGTGTGCTATTGGCTTTGCGTCTTTACAAAGATTAGATCGAACTGTGGCCAAGCGGAATGAGTTCGTAGCTTATTTTAGTGGTTTAGTGCAAAGTGAATTACATATTTGTTCTGTATCTCCCTTTGTAGAAGGGAATTCACCATTTTTTTTACGAGTGCTGTTTAATGAGGATAGAGCAAAATGCAGTAAAAGTATTTTTTGTAATGCTTTATTAGCTGAGGGTGTCGAATTAAACCCGCATTATAGATTTGTTATATCTCAATGGTCTTGGGCATTACCATATATTACTGTAAATAAGGAGACCCCAAACGCTGTTCATGCCAGAAATGTTTCTTTTAATGTTTACTTAAACGAAAATTATAATATGCAAACAGCAGATGTGATAATTAAAGCAATAAAAAAAGTAGAAAAACATTTTGCATTATAGATTTTGTGTTTTAAATAACGTATTAAAATAATTTCAACAATTATGGAGCATATTTTATGACATTCGATAAACCTGCTAAATGTCACCATCGTACAGACTGCCGATTATGCTTAAGTAAAAATGTAGAACTTGTAATCCCTTTTAAAGACACGCCCTTGGCTGAAAAATATGTTTACGAGGTCCCTGAAATACCTCAACCTTTGTTTCCAGTAAATTTATATTTATGTAATTGTTGTGGTCATGTTCAGCTCCTCGATGTAATTGATCCTGAGTATCTATGGTCTAATTACACTTATCATTCAGGGCAAACGCAAGGGATTATAGATCACTTCGAAGTAGTTAGTAGTAAGATTTTGAGTGATTATGAATTTGGAACAAATAAATTTGTTATTGATGTAGGGAGTAATGACGGTACTTTTTTAAATTTTTTTAAGAGAGAGGGTTTCAAGGTGCTAGGGATTGACCCTGCAACGGAGATTGCTGCTAAAGCGACTAAAAATGGAATAGAGACAATTCCTACTTTAATGGACCTTCGACAAGGTACAGATATTGCTAATACGTATGGTCAAGCTGGTTTAGTAACTGCGTTTAACGTCTTTGCCCATGCAGATGACATGATTGGTTTAGTAAAAGGAATTCATGCAATACTGGATAAAGAAGGGCTTTTTGTTTTTGAAGTTTCGTATTTGTTAGATATCATACAAAAAATGCTAATAGGTACTATTTTTCATGAACATCTATGTAATCATTCTCTATCACCGCTTAAATTATTCTTGGAGACTCATGGCCTTGAAATAATTGATGTGGAACATGTATCGATTCAAGGCGGGTCGCTTATAGGTTACGCACAACATATAGATGGTCCGAGAAAAATAAAGCCATCTGTGTTAAAAGTCATAAGGGCGGAAGAGAGTTATAATCTGCATGAGATGTCTACAATGGAAAAATTCGTTTCAAGAATGAATGAAATGAAAGAACAAGTAGCGACTATTGTCGTTAGCTGTAAAGAGTCGGGTAAAAGCATAATGGGCTATGGAGCTGCTCGAAGTGGCCCAATGTTAATTACGCAATTTAGTTTAAACAAAGAAATTGAATATATTTTTGATGATCATCCGCAGAAAAAGGGAATGTTAACTCCTGGTGACTATATTAAAGTGTTACCTACAGCAGATATCGAAAATAAAAAACCTGGAGCTATTTTTATACTAGCATGGATACATGCCGATAAGATTATTAGGAAGCATAAACAGTATCTAGAGAAAGGGGGCATATTTGTTACTTTGACTCCTGAAATTAAAGTCATTACTTTGGAAAATTATTCAGAATATGAGTAAGAATATTATTAAAGTTGGCTTTATAGGGGCTGGCTTTATAGGTCAAATAGCGCATATAGATAATTTTTCCCAATTGGACACTTGCGAACTGACGGCTATCGCTGAACTTAGGCCTAAGTTACGTGCAGAAGTGGCACAAAAGTATAATTTCAAGCAGCAGTATTCAAACCATAGAGAGCTCCTAGAACATAGTAATGTGGATGCTGTTGTTGTTGTTACCTCACGAGCATTATCTGCGTCTGTTGTATTCGATTGTTTGAATGCTGGAAAGCATGTTTTTTGTGAAAAACCTATGGCTGGCACTTACTTAGAAGGAATTGCTTTGGTGAACGCCGCCAAAAAGAATGGCGTTAGGTACTGTGTCGGTTATATGAAACGCTACGACGCAGGTGTTTTATATGCTAGGTCCGCACTTAACGAAATACTGCTGACGCAAGAGTTAGGACTATTACTCCATGTACGTGCTAGTTGTTACATGGGGGACAGTTATTGTAAAGCTAAGGGAAATATTTTAACAGATGAGAAATTGGTTGTTCCACCTGCCAATAATATGGCGCCAGATTGGTTGGATAATATAGATAAACCTACATTTGCACGCTATGTTAATGTCTATTCACACTTAACAAATTTACTAAGCTTTTTGTTTAACAAACAGCCTAAAGTAGAGTATTTCAATTTTCTTAGTAATATAGCACATACATGTGTTCTCAATTACAATGATTTTTTGGCTACTATTGATACAGGTGAAATTTCCAATAGAGATTGGGAAGAAGAGATTAAAATACTTTTTGAACACGGGCATTTAGTTATTAAGTTGCCCCCAGCTCTACTGAGAAATGTTCCAGCATCAGTTGAAATTTATAAAGCAGGGGATATACAGCAGTTGATAATACCTAAAATCGATTGGTCATGGTCTTTCAGGAATCAGGCTGTAGCATTTATCGATGATCTTATTACAGGTAATGCGTCTAATATTGATGGATCCTTCGCCGCTCAAGATTTAGCCCTAATTGAAGAAATATGGAAGTCAAAATGTTAAAAAAGACATTAGTGATTGGTGCAAGTGGTTTGATAGGCTCGTATCTATTTATGGAGTATCGGCGACAATATCCAGATGTAATTGGCACCTCTTATAATGATATATCACATGAACTGATTCACTTTGGACTTGGCGAAAATAAATTAGACGAGCTGAATATTGCTGGCCAATGCTATGATTCAGTGATTATATCTGCTGGGATTACCAATATTAGTTATATAGATAAAAATTCGGAACTGACACGCAAAATAAACGTTGATGCCACCTTAGAATTGATTTATGAATTAAGCAAGTTGGAGCTGCATGTTATTTTTTTATCTTCAGACAACGTGTTTTCTGGACAAACAGGCGAATATTCGGATGTAGCAGAAGCCATACCAATATCTATTTATGGACAACAAAAAAAATCTGTTGAGCTGGAAATACCGAAAATTTGTAATAAATATACAATTTTAAGGCTGGCAAAGGTTGTCGGATCCATAAAGTCTGACAATACAATCCTTGATGATATTTCCCGTCAATTGACTCAAAGTGATGATGTTTACGCAGCTGAAGACTTAGTTTTTAATCCAACTGCTGTTGAGGATATAGTCCGTGCTATTAAATATATTCAAGAAAATGAAGTATATGGAACACTGAATTTCTGTAATCCAGAGATATGGAATAGATATGATCTGACAGTAGCTATGGCAAGCAAGTTAAAAAGCTTTACAAAAATTAATAGAATTAATTTTTCAGATTTAGGGCTAGCAGCTAATCGACCATTAAATACATCAATGTTGAATTCAAGCTGTTTTGAGTCTTTTAATTTCACTAAACTAGAAACTTGTATGGAAAGAGTGACTAACAATTGGACTTATTGAATGGAATTAAAACAAATTTTGGTCGTTGGTAATTTTGATGTTCTCCATCCTGGACATATCCGTTTGCTCAAATTCGCGAAAGAGTGCGGCGACTCTTTAACAGTAGCGGTTAATGCCGATAGTGTTATGCAAATTGACAGTCGTGTTGGTGAAGAGCATCGATTGGAGCTAGTTCAAGCCATTGAGTGTGTTGATCATGCTTTCGTTACTAAATTATCATCTGTTGATATCATCTCTAAAATTAAGCCTTGGGCTGTCATTAAAGGGAAAGAGTTCGAATCTATTTATAACCCAGAGAAAGCTGTACTAGCTGAATATGGGGGTAAACTATTATTTGGTTCTGGCGAATTTGAGTTAGGTGTTGCTTTTTCGGGAAAATCTACGGATGAAATTAGTAGGCACTTTCAATACAAAGAATTGAAGGAATACGCTCAGAGACATGATATTCGGAGAGGGCAGATAGCTCCGTTATTCCACAAAATGAATGAATTAAAGGCGGCCGTGATCGGTGAAGTGATCGTAGATGAATACGTACAAGGATACGCTGTAGGTTTATCCCAGGAAGATCCTACGATTGTAATGACACCGAGTAGAACCGAAACATTTTTAGGTGGTGCTGCTATTACAGCAGGTCATATTCGAAGTATTGGCGCCAAGGAAGTGACACTTTTTTCGGTTTTGGGGGCTGATGATAGAGCAAATTATACTAGAACTAAAATTGATGACTACCATATAGCTGCTACTTTAATCGTAGATGAAAGTAGGCCTACTTCACTAAAAACTAGATATCGAGTCGAGAATAAAACGTTGTTAAGGGTGAATGATGTAAGGCAGCATAAGATCTCGGTAGAAATACAAGATGCTCTTTTTAGTGCAATTGAAGCAAAGGTTAATGAGTTGGACCTGCTTGTTTTTTCAGATTTCAACTATGGAATATTGCCACAGGCACTAGTGCAGCGTATTTGTGACCTCTGTAAGCAAAAAGGTGTGTTGTTAGTAGCTGATAGTCAAACTTCTTCCCAAGTAGGGGATATATCCCGTTACTCATCGATGATGCTAATGACACCAACTGAAAGGGAGGTTCGTGTCGCACTAAATAACACTGATGATGGTTTGGTTATATTGGCTAAAAAGCTATGTGAAAAATCTTCTCCTCAAAATTTAGCAATTACTTTAGGTAGTGAAGGTGTTTTTATTCATATTCCCGCCAATAGGAATGGAGCCTGGGAGAATGAACAAATACCGGCAATTAATATAAATGCTAAGGATCCGGCAGGAGCGGGGGATTGTTTTCTTGCTGCCAGTGCTCTAATGTTACTTGCGGAGGCTACACCATGGCAGGCTTTTTATGTGGCAAGTATTGCTGCTGCCTGTCAAGTTGCTGTTATAGGTAATACTCCACTTCAACGTGAAAGTTTGTTATCTGCAATTGATAGGTCTTTCTATTAAATGAAAGCAGTGCTTCTCGCGGCAGGGTTGGGTTCCCGTTTGAGTCCAATCACAGATACAATTCCTAAATGTATGGTGTCCATTAATGGCAAACCATTATTAGGGTATTGGTTAGATACTTTGGTTACGCTTGGAATTACAGAAATTCTTATAAACCTTCATTACTTACCACAATTGGTCCGTAATTTTGTAGCTACATCCCCCCATCGCAATTTAGTTAGTTTTGTCGAGGAAGAATCACTTTTTGGTACCGCTGGTACTTTGTTGGTAAATAGAGAGTTTTGGCGCAACCAAGACACTATGGTTATACATGCTGACAACTTTTGTTTGAGCAATTTACAAGGACTAATCAAGCAGTACCAGCAACGGTCTAGTGGAATAGATGCAACATTATTACTCTTTAAAACAAACAATCCCCGTAGTTGTGGCGTGGTGGATCTTAACGCTCAAAACGTAATCACCGGATTTTACGAAAAAATTGTAAATCCTCCAAGCAATCTGGCTAGTGGTGCATTGTTTGTTTTTTCTCCCCAGGTCTTCGATCGTTATTTTCTGAATTTAGTGCCAGGTAAGGTCTATGAACTGAGTATTGATATTGTACCAAAAATGATTGAAAGGCTCCAAGGTTGGAAAGTGGATGATTACTACGTGGATATAGGGACCATCTCGGCTTTGAACGAAGCAAATCAAGTTATGAAAACAAGATGCGATAGGAAGACTTAGCACCCTGTAAATCTTATCAATAAACCTTTTGTACGCCTTTAAATCAGAACTTTCATAGTTAAAGCCAATATATGGACCGTCATAATGTATACCCATTTACCAGAAAGAGAGCTACTAAATAGAGTTTTCGATGATCTTTTTCCTCTGTGCCGCTCAATAACGGGGCCGGGCATTGAAGCGTCAATTGATTACTTTAAGCAATATATTCCACTAACCGTTGAAAAGGTACCAAGTGGGTCAAAGGTTTTTGATTGGACGGTACCGCCGGAGTGGCACTTTAAGCGTGCTAGGCTTTGGGGGCCTGGTGGGGCGCTCATTTGTGATAGCGACGTATCAAATCTGCATGTAGTTAATTATTCCGAGCCAGTTGATGGCGAATATACCCTAGAAGAGCTTAATCCACATCTTCATAGTCTTGAAAACCACCCAGACGCTATCCCCTATGTTACTAGTTATTATCAGAGGACCTGGGGCTTTTGTCTGCCGCATAATCAGCGGTTAGCCCTAAAACCTGGTCGTTACAAAGTAGAAATTGACGCTACATTTAAAGAGGATGGCGGAGTCCCGTTCGCCCATTATAAGCTGGAAGGTGAAAGTGATAGAGAGATCTTGCTGACTAGCTATTTATGCCACCCTTCACTAGCCAATAACGAGTTAAGTGGCCCTTTGGTTTTACTTGCTTTATATCAACGCATAAAAAAATGGCCTAAGCGTCGTTTTAGCTATCGATTTTTGCTTAACCCCGAAACGATTGGCTCATTGTGCTTTTTGTCAAAATACTTTGAACATCTAAAAGTAAATTTAGAGGCGGGAATTATTTTGACTTGTATGGGTGGCCCGGGTGAAAATTTGCGTTATAAAGCTAGTAGACAAGGGGAAAGCTTGTTTGATAAAACGGTTAAGGCTCTAACTGAGCATACTGATGATTATCGGTTCGTGACTTTTTCACCGCTTAGTGGCTCAGATGAACGTCAATATTGCGCCCCAGGTTTTAATTTGCCGATGGGGCAGTTGAGTCGCTCTCTGAATCTTCCTAGCGCGCCATACCACAGTTCATTAGACGATAAAGAATCCATGAATATGGATAAAATCATTGAGTCTGTCGATCAAGTGGAAGCTCTTTTAAAGTTAGCAGAGTACTCTGGTAAACCTGTTAACCAAAGTCCTTATGGCGAGCCTCAATTGGGTAAACGTGGTTTATACCCCAATCTAAGTAGTTTAAATACTAGTGAGCATTCTGCTGATAATGCTAAAGATGCACGATGGCAGCTGAATACCTTGTTAACTATCTTAAGTATGGCCGACGGTCATACCTCGATGATTGAAATGGCTAAAGCATGTCATGGACAAATATCAGATTTAGTGCCAGTTTTGGAAAAATTAGAATGTGAAGGTTTGATTAAATATAATGTGGAAGCTTTAACATGAAAATCGTATTGATAACCGGGAGTCATCCACGGCATGCGTTCATCGCTAG
>SPKZ01016868.1_pt1 | contig 15585 bp, 9 predicted proteins | sample 2456571 | NCBI WGS metagenome assembly SPKZ01 (sample SAMN11192286, study PRJNA482655) | marine metagenome | biome: ENVO:00000447; feature: ENVO:00000244|ENVO:00000211|ENVO:00000569|ENVO:00002023; material: ENVO:00002151; isolation source: ocean water from marine abyssalpelagic zone ...
AAATATTGCTTCAATTGCTCCATTAATGGGATTATTAGGAACAGTATATGGTATTTTAAAATCATTTGAAGTTATGAGTACAAGTGGATTAAATGATCCTACAGTATTCTCTGCTGCAATATCTTTAGCTTTAATAACTACAATTGCTGGTTTAATTGTAGCTATTCCACATCACTTATCTTATAATCATTTTATATCACTAATTGATGAAATAGAATTAAAAGCAAAAAAAGAGTTATTGTAAATGAAAAGAAGAGAAACTCTTGGAATTGATTTAACAGCTATTATTGATATAGTTTTTATATTATTAATATTTTTTATTGTTTCTTCTGTATTCAAAAAAGAAGAATTAGCTTTAGTTTTAGACCTACCCTCTTCTAATGCAAAAAGTTTTGAAGTTAATAAAGATGAGATATTTATTGAACTTAATAAAGATTCTTTAGCAATAAAAGGAATAATAGTATCTTTTAAATCTTTAGAAGATAATTTAAAAGAAATAAAAGATATAAATAAAACTGTTATTTTAAGAATTGATGAAAAAGTAGAATATAAAAATGTGATAAAAGTTTTAGATTTATTACAAAAATATGAATTAAATAATCTTGCCCTTGTAACTAATAAAGAGGAATAATAAATCTTCCTCTTTTATAAAATATTTGGGGAATAATGTTCAACTGCAGGAAAGGGTTCATAATAATGTAAGAGTTTTTTCCATTCTTCATACTCTATTGATTCTCTAAAGCCAATAGTATGATCTGCTAATGTTTCCACACAACACTTAATAAATATATATTATTCTTCTCAAGGCATTTTTGAAGCTTATGGAAAGATAGCTAAGAATAAAAGAAATTATCTTTTATGCTTCATTAAAGGTATTTCCAAAACCTTGTTTTTGCCCTTCTTTTACATCTAATATTTTCAGTTCTAAAATCATCTATCTTCCTTTTTTTATAGTTTCAAGTTCATCAGCTTGAAGTAAATGAATATTTGTACTGTAGTAAGACAGACTGTATTCAATATTTAGTGAAAATACAAACTTTGAAAAAGATGCTTTTTATTTCTTTTTCTATTTCGATACTAAAGTTTTAGTAAATATTTTATCTCTATTAGCTTTTGTTAATAAAGATATAGTAAGAAGAAGGTGAGAGTATTTGTATTCTAAACAAGGATAAGCTCTTGATTTACACCCCCCCTTGCACTACTATCATGTTTGTTAATAATATTTTCCACAGCATCAAAATTCTTTTTTCTATCTATATCTAAACTATTAGAATATTTAATTTCTACATTGAGGCATAACTATAGTCCTTTCTATAAAGTATTTATTTACTATCCATTACTAAGTTAAAATAAAAAAGACAAGTACTTTTATTTTTGTACTGCTTTAGTTTTTAAGAAAGTATTTTCCATATTAATTTGTTCTAACCAGCTCAAGACACTAGGTGGAAAGTCTAGTGAAAAAGCATCTTCTTCTAAGTACATAAGTTTTAGCATTACCAAAATCCAAGTTTCTACGTATCAAAGAAAGATGCATTTAACATTCAATGACTTACATTATTAATTAATTTTGTTGTTACTAACTTATTGTTCTTATTTTGCCAATATGCAAATTCTTCTTTTCCATTTATACTTAGATCTTTTTAACCCCACAAAAATAAGCAAGGCACATTAATATTTAAATAATCCTTCTCTGCATCAGAAGTAAAGTTATTTAAAACAAAATTATAATGCTCCTTTGTCATTACATCATCTTTTCTAAAGGCTAGATATTCACTATAAGATGGATTTTCTTTAAAAAATGAAATTCCTTTCTTCTAAAACTCTAAAGCTAATCTAATTTCATCTTAATTCTTTTTTTTCTCTTTGCAAGCTAATTTTTATATAATAAATACCTTGTTCTATCCAATTTGTAGCAAATCCAATTCCTATAATATATTTGTAAAATAATTACGTCAAATAATTGTAAAAAAGTGATAAATTATCAGGAGAAAAAGTAAGAGGCTAAAGACAGGAAGTAAGAAATGTTCTTGTATTACAATAAATTTTAATATTTTCATACTTCCTCCTTCTTGTTTTATACTTCTAAGTTTAGATCTTTATAGCGTTAAATATTATTAAATGTAGAAGCAAAAGTAATATTTATTTTTTTGGAGGTGGTAATAATTTATTAAAATTATAAAGGATTATATCTCTTTCTATTTTTTCAGAAAATCTATATAATTTTAAAAAATCACCAAATAAAACTGGCCATGAAAATATTTGATTTATAATTGGTATTATTAATAATAAACCAATAATAAGAGCAAATAGACCAAGTATTATTAATAAGTTATAATAATATATTATTTTTTATTTAACATTTTTTTACTTTTTCTAATAATTTCAAGTAATTTATATTATATTTTTAAATTGTACCATTGAAACACTTAATACAAACAGATAGTATTTTATCAACTAAGTTTGAGTAATAAAAGGAATTGCTGATTTATCTTCAATTGCATTGATACATCATTTATTAGCTATAAAGATGCAAATAGACAAGAGATAACTACATTAAAGGATTAGATACAATTTAATAAACATCTTCTACTTCAATAAATAAAAAATACCGAAAAAAGGAAGTGCTATTTATAGAAGTATATTATTTATGCCAGTACTTTGTGAAATAAAAACTAATCCATATATGAAAGCATTTTATGATAGATTAAACGGAAATAAAAACATTCAACCGTAGCACAAATAGCAGTTATGAAAAAATGATTTTAATAGCCCCTTCACTATTTAGAAATAATAAAAACTTCGATAATACTCTTTATGAAAAAAGAGTATCTTGGAAGGAAAAAAATCTGAAAAACATTGCTTGATTTAAGCTACTTTTTACTTGGCAACAGGAAGAGTTGTAACTTTTAGACTTTACTTTTCTCTCAGTAAATAAATAAGCATATGGTTTATCTTAACAAAGTAGTAAAAATAATTATTTTACATTTTATTATTTAAAATCTTTTACAATAATTTGAGGAAGTTGATCTTTCTACTCAAGTTGAAATTGCTATATTTAGAAAATATAAATTTACGATGTATCCTAGTTAAAAAGATTTTACATAAATCTACATATACAATATTGATTATGAGTATTAATTCTATTTTAATTCTATTTTAATTATACTACGACTTATTTTAAAATTAAAGGACAATAATGCAAAAAAATAATCTTTATTTATTAGCGATTACAGCTAGTATTTTATTCACAGCTTGTGGTAGTGGAAGTTCTTCCAAAAATGATGAGACACTTACATTAAATGGAAATGTAGTTGATGGTGCGATAAAGAATTCCAAGGTATCTATTCAATGTGATAATAAAACTTATAATGCAATGTCAAAAACAGATGGAAGAGGAGCATTTACGATTAGAAATATTCCTTCATCTCAAAGCTCAAATGATTGTATGCTTATAGCAAAAGGTGGAGTAGATACAAGTGATGGTGATAGTTTAGAAGGTTTAGTATTAAAATCAAACTACAAATTATTTAATAGTAATACAGGTTTGATGATTTCACCTTTAACAAATACTGTTGCAAGTATAGATACAAGTAATACAGATATTAAAGCAGCAAAACAAAAAGCAGCAGCATTTTTAGGAATAGATGAAGAAGATTTAGTAAAAGATCCAACTGTAAATGCCTTATTAGCAAAAGTTGCAAAAAAACTTACAAAAATAGCAAAAGTAAATAGAAAAGATGGAGGAAAGGTAGGATTTGTAGATTTAGATGATACAAATGCAAATAAAGTAAATGAAGTGATAAATTATTTAGATTCAGTAAGTGAAAAAGATCAAAAAATATTAATTGAAGATTTAGAGTTTATAGATAGTTCAAAAAATCTAAAAGATTTAGTTAAACAAAGTATTTCATCAAATACATTAAGATTATTAAAAAAAGCATTTAAACAGAGTTCATATACAGCGGAGCAAAAAGACAATTTAAATTTTTTGGCACAAGCGATAACGCAAGCAAATATAAAAGATGAAAAATATCAAGTTGTAACAAAATATCAAGTAAGAAAAGCATTAAATGATATTTCTTTATTACCTAAATTTAAAACTAATGCACTTACAAATAGTGATAATGTGGTAGTACTTGATATAACTACAATTTTAGTTGACGATGTTCTAAATAACTTGTCTTTATCAAAAGAAGAATTTAATAAACTATTAATTGATGATAAGAGTGTCAGTAAAATTAATATCAAAGATATTTCAAGTATTATTTTATATAATTCAAAATCATATGAAAAAGTTTTAGGAGATGATTTAAATAAACGAAGAGAATATTATGCTTTTTCTGATAAATCAAATATCTCAAAACTTCTAGATTTATCAAAAAATTCTTTCAACGATAGTATTAATGATAAAATTAATACAGAAGTATCATTAGCTTTAACTAATTTTGGTTTTTATGATATAGCATTAGAAAATATTGAAGATAATGTTTATACTCCCTATCATAAAATAACTGGATATAAAAGACTAGGTTCACTTTTATTAAGTCACAATCAAAAACAACTTGCATCTGACAGTTTTTGGAAACAATTTGAAATTCAAAAGAAACAGTTACAAGCTGCAGGTGAAGCTAGATTTTCTTTTACTAGTAACGGTTTTGGATCACCAGCATTTGGTTCAGGTATAACGCTTACTGCAACTAATTTAAGCAAAGCAGGAGCGGAAGCTAAAGTAAGTGAAATATTTAACTATGTAAAAGACTTATCTCAATATTTAAATAACTCATATTCATATGGAAATTTAATATTAACTTTTGAAGATTTTTCACGGCGTATGCTTATTGATAATAACAATCTAGAACTAGCCAAACAGTATATTAAAGAGAATTTAACTTTAGCACTTGCGATTCCTCATGATAAAATAGCTGGTCAACCATGGCTGAATACAGATAGAATGGGAGTTTATTATGCTTATAGAGCAGCTATTGTAGCTTTAAGTTTAGATGAGAAGAATGATTTAATACCAAAGGTAATAGAAGCTGGAAAAACTTTTGATCCAGAGAATAAATGGCTTACATACAAAGGTAGTCTTGGATATTTACCTATTGTTTTTAAATCCTTTAATAACGAACTTGATGAAGCAATAAGTGAATTTGATAAAATAGCGGTACATTCTTATAGCGAGACTGCGTATAAAGCATTAATAGAAAATGGAGGTTTATCAGCAGCTTTATTTATTAATGGAAAAGAAGACTTATTATTTAATACTTACTATACAAAAAACTATATAAAAGATTATGATGGTAATAAAAGTACAGTTTCTGATATTGCAAATATTATTAGCTTAGGAAGAGATGATTATATTCCTGTTCCTTATATAATTAAAGCCCATGGTGGAAATGAATTATTAGAAAAATATTTAGATAAAATGCATCAATTTTTGGAAAAAAGTACTTATAAAGATGATTCGGAAATAAGAAAAGTATTTGCTACTTGGAATAAGAATACAGATATTAATGCTAGAACTGGATATTTAGCTATGGCTTATTTATATAAAAAAATGGATAAAGAGAGTAAAGCTAAAGAAATTATTAAAGAGTCAATAGAAAAAATAAATAACTTAATAAGTTCAAGTGATAAGATAAGTGGATATATAACTATACTTAATGCAATGAAAGATATGCAAATTGTTGATACTTTACAAAAAATTACAATAGTTGATAATTTGAATGAAGAAATTGCTAAAGCAAAAATTAGTGATGAAAAATTATTAATCAGTATTGCAAAAGTACTAATAGAAAATAATAGCAAAGATTCTGCAAAAGCTATTATAGATAAAGTTTATACAGATTTAACTGCTTTATCTGAAGAATCAGATGTGGAAGATATAGAAGCTAGAGTAGCTAGTTTAATAGGTGTACGTCTTACTTCTCAAGGCTTTGAAAAATCAATTATTAATGTTTACTTTTTACTTCAAGATAATTCAAAAGTAAAAACTATTATAAATGATTCTTTAAAGACTATAAATAGTCTTGAAAAAACAGTTGAGCAATATAAATTATTAATAAATGTAGGAGTTGCTTACGGACGATTAAATGATTTAAAATCTGCTCAGAATATTATTGATAAGATTAAAACAACAAAAGAAAATAAAGAAGTTAAAATTGAGATAGCAAAAGCACTTGCACAATATGATGCAGTTGCATCAGAAGTAGCAAATATTGATTCAGATGGAGATTCTAAACCTGATTTTTGGAATCTTAATATCACTCAAGAACAAATTGAAGCATCAGGATTAGAACTTGATGATGATATTGATAATGATGGAATTTTAGATTTAGAGGATGGCTTAGCTTATGATAAAATCAAATAAAATCTTAGGTTTTTTCATAAAAAGTTATTTAATATCTAGCAGTATTTTAACAGGGACTCTCTTTGCTGAGAGTTTACCTGTTATTATTGTAAATGCTGAAAAAAAAACTACAAGTACAGAAATCAATGTAAGAAAAATAGATAGAACAAAAATCGAAAATTCTGTAGAAGGAAATGGATTTATAAGTTCATTACTCAATTCTCACCCTAGTATTAAAATTACTGATAGCTCACAAAATTCAGAAACTGCAGGAGAAATAAAACCTGGAAAAATTTCTTTTCATAATGCCCCTTTTTATCAAAATAATTTCCAAATAGATGGTATTTCAAATGATTCGTTAATAGATCCTGTAATTTCATCTTATAATAACCCTTATGATGTTCCTGGAAATGAGAATGAAATTTTTTTAGATTTAGATTTGATCGATAGTATACGTATTTATGATTCAAATATTCCTGTTAGATATGGAAATTTTACAGGTGGTGTTATTGATGCAAAAACAATTAGACCAAATGGAAAAGAATCATTTAAAGTTTCATATAGATATGTAAATGATAGTATGACTAAAATTCATGTTGCAAACAAAAAAAATTTTGATGAAGCAAATAGTGATCAAAAGCAACCAAAATTTGAGAAAAAATCATACAGTATATATTACGCAACACCAATTAATGAAAATAATGAAGTAATTCTTTCGTACAACAAAATTAAATCAACAATACCAGGTGCATATTTTGGAGGATTTAAAAATAAAACAAGGCTAAATGAAAGTATTTTTGCTAAGTGGACACACTATTTTAATGATGACTCAATTCTAGATCTATCAACTACTTATTCACCTAACAAATCAACACATTTTCAAGAATATATAAAAGATTCTGATACAACAATTAAAGGAGGCGGTTATAACTTAAAAGTAAATTATGTAAAAAATTTTGATACATGGAATTTAAATACTAATTTAGGACTAACATATAGCCAAAACTCAAAAGATTCTTTAAATTATGATAAAAAATGGCTTAAAAGTAATTCTAAGCCTTGGGGACCAATGCCTGGTGAGAATGAGACTGCCTATTCAAAAGAAGGAGGCAGTGGGAGTATTAAAAAAACTCAAAAAGGAATTAACTATAATTTAAATATAAGTAGAAAAGAGTTTACAATAGCTAAGATTTCCCATGAAATTTCTACAGGTTTTGATATAAATTATAACAGGTCTAAATATGATAGAAAAGAAAATTTATATTATTACAAAAAACCTAAGTTACATTCAGAGATATATTGTGGTGATAATACTATTGATTGTGAAAGCGAAGAACAGTATTTTCAAAATAGAACGGTCTATCAAAAAGATAATGTTCAAGTGGGAATGTTAGGAACAGATTGGTATATTGAAGATAAAATGACAAAAGGTATTTTTGAATTTACTCCAGGAATAAGAGCTGATTATAATAATTACCTAGAAAATTTAGATTTTTCTTATAGGTTAAATGGGAGTGTGACTCCATTTAAAAATAATAAAACTGTAATTTATGCTGGTTTTAATAGATACTACGGAAAGTCATTTTTGGGTCATAAATTAAGAGAAGCTAGACTTCCTCATTATGATCAATTTAGAGATCACTATAATGCGGAGCCAAATCCATGGGGAACAAGCACAGATAAAGATAAGCAAAAATATGTATTTTCTGATTTAAAAACACCATATAGTGATGAAAAATCATTTGGAATTAGACAAGATTTTACTTTTATGAATTTAAGAGCAAACATTCAGTATATAAAAAGAGAAAATAAAAATGAATTTTCAAAAAAATATGGAAATTATAAAGTTTTTACTCTACCAAGTGGAATTGATAAGGGATATTATAGAACTATGACTTTTAGTAATAAAGGATATTCAAATTCTGAAATTGTAAGTTTAAGTTTAAATCAACACAAACCTATTAACTTTGGTTTTTTTAATATGGGTTATTCTTTTTCTACACAGCTTAAAAATAAAAACAAAAGCAGCGGAAGCTATGAAAATATTCTAGAGGATGAAAAAGAAAAGAAAACTCAGTATGCACGATATAAAAATAGAACATATAATAAAGAAGACCTACCCCAAAATACAAATCCTAAAAAATATGCACTTCATTTAAATTTAAGTTTTAATGAAGTGTCTATATTAGGAGTAGCAACAAAAATCAATATTAATAAAATTATTCGACATACTACGCCATACACATCTATTCAAGAGAATCCTAGCCTGTCATTTTTTAAAGAAATACCTTTTAATGACCTTACAATTTTAGAAGAAATTCCTGTATATGAAGATAAAAAAATTAAAGGAATAACTACATTGGACTTAAAAACCTCTTTGGGTTTTAAAGTTAGAGGAAAACATAGATTGAACTTAGATATAGAAGTTACAAATATTTTTGATAAAGTTAGTAATGTTGGAACAACTTCTAACAGTTATAAACTTGGAAGACAACTCTGGATTGGAGTTTCTTATAAATATTAGTATTAAATCTATCTTTACATTTTAAATAAGGAAAAAAATGGAAAACATAATAGAGTGCAAAAAGCTCACTCATCACTATGGTAAGAGAGAAATATTTAAAGATTTATCTTTTTGTGTCCCCAAAGGAAAGATTGTAGGTCTTTTAGGAAAAAATGGTGTTGGTAAATCAACTACAATAAATATTCTAATGGGATTTTTAGAAGCAACTTCGGGAGAGTGCTTAGTTTATGGTGAGCAATCTCATAAATTAACACCAGAAACTAAAGCTAAAATTGGACTTTTACACGAAGGTCATGTTCAATATGATTTTATGACTATTGAACAAGTTGAAAAATACTATTCAAAGTTTTATCCTAATTGGAAAAAAGAATTATATTATGCACTTGTTTCTAAGCTTAATGTTCCTAAAAATCAAGTAATTAAAAAACTATCATGTGGTCAAAGGTCACAAGTTGTTCTTGGTCTTATCTTTGCTCAAGATGCAGATTTATTAATACTTGATGATTATTCACTTGGTCTTGATGTTGGCTACAGATCATTATTTTTGGAGTATTTAAAAGAGTATGTTATTAAATACAATAAAACTATTCTAATGACTACACATATTATGCAAAACTTAGAAAATATTTTAGATGATATTATAATATTAGACAGTGTACAACCAATATTACAAAGTAGTTTAAAAAGTTTTATAAATAATTTTCACCAATATAAAATAAAAGGGCTTAAAGATAATATAGAAAAAAATAAAATAGTAATAAATTTTGAGAATATAGGAGTATATTCTTATATTTATAGCTATAAAAGCCTAGAAGAAGTAAAAGCTTATCTAGAAGATAAAAAAATTGAATGTGAAAGTATTATTGAAAAGAAGATGAATTTAGAAGAAGCCTTTATGGGCTATACAGGTAGGTATTAATGTTAAGCTCTATTATTTACAAAGAATTTTTAAAAACGTATAAGGTGTTATGTCTTTTTTTAGCATTTATTGCTTATAGTTTCTTCCAAACTTTTTTAGATGCAAAAAATTCATTAGAGTTTTTTAATGCAACAATGACAATTTTAGGTATTTCTCAAATAGGAACATTTGATTTTAATTATATAAAAAATATATCTTTTTTATTTGCTCTTGCTCTGGGAGTTTCGCAATTTTACTCTGAAGTAAATCAAGGAAGATTAAGACTATATTTACATCTTCCAATGACTCATTTAAGATTAATTTCACTTATGATTTTTACAGGTTTTGGAATCTTAACTATATTTTTTACAATAATCAGTTTTTTTTATTATGTGATTTTAAGTTATTATTATCCTTTAGAAATATTTACAGCTATATACAGTAAATTATTACCTCTTTTTTTAGCTTCTATACTATGCTATTTAGCAGTATTATTAGGTTTTCTGGAACCCTCAATTAAAAAGAAAATATTATATTTATTGATTGCATATGCATGGATTAATTTACTTTTTTTAAGCTCTCAAAGTTCATATTTTATATCTTATCTAATAAATATAGTTTTATTAATATTTATATCAAGTTATATAATAACGGCATATGAAGTGTTTGAATCGTATACTAAAGGATATATAAAATGAAAAAATTAAGAGTGTATCCTATTGTAATAATGTGTATTTTACTATTGGCCATTTATTTACCAAATTTTTATATAAATGGGTTTTCAAAAAGAATTGACGAAGTAAAGATTCATTATTCTGAATTAGATGATAATTTCATTAAAAGAACAATACAAAAAGGTAGAAAAAGAGAAATTGTTAATACAAGCTTTGATGATTCAAAAAAGATATCAGAAAATGATTTTTTTATAAAATTACCTTTTACTTATTATCGGTATTTAATAAAAAAAGGTTTATTTCCTAATAAATATATGGCATATGCGCAGACACCAAGTTTAATTTATAAAGAAGAATCCTTTTTAGAAATATCTTCAAAAAAAATAAATAAAAAATCTGTAAATTTATACCCATTATTCGATTCAAACGATCCAAATTTATTAATACCAGAAGATTTATTTAGAATTGATAATAAAGGAATTACTTTTCTAGATTCAAGTGAAAATAAAATTAATAAAAAAAAGTCAAAAATATTTAATGATGCATTTAAAAAGCTTGGGGCTATTTTCCCTTTAAATAAAGCATATGGAAACCCTACTAATAGAAAACCTTTTGATGAAGGATATTTCATTAGTGATGCAAGTGGTAAAATCTTTCATTTAAAACAAGAAGAAAATAAACCTTTTATTAATAAAGTAAATACGAATGGTTTAGAAATAGAATATATATTAAATATGGAAAATACTAGAAAAGAGTATTATGGTTTACTCTTTGACAAAAATGGAGATGTTTATTTAATAATGTATGGTGAATATGAATTAGTTAGACTTCCAATTGATAAGTTTGATTATAAATCTCAAATTTTTTCTATCGCTACTAACCCAGTAAATAGAGTGATTACTATTTATTATAATGATCTACAAAAGGAGCAGAGTATAAGTAAAACTTTTGTTACAAACTTAGATTATGAGTTAATAAATAAAAACTATTTTTCTTATTCTATAAAACAAAGTGATTTATATGAAAAAGTAAAGTCTATTATTTTTCCTTATAAACTAAGTCTTATTAGTTCAAATCACAGCTATACAAGTTTCGAATTTAATTCTATTAGTAAAAACTCCTTTATTTTCTATTTTTTTATATCACTTTTATATTTATTTTATATTAAATTCTCAAAAAGAGACTTAAAAAAACATATGATTTCAGCAGTTTTCATCACTACTACTGGTATTTATGGAATTATTTCATTGTTCTTATTTAACAGATTATTTATTACAAATTTAAAAAAGGAAGACAGATAGATGCTTAAAAAAATTTTATATGGTTTTTTGTTTTTTTCACTGATGATTGAAGCAAAAGAATTGTTGTTTGAGAAAAGTTTAATAAAAGGAAAACTAGATAATGGATTTGAATATACAATTAAAAAAAATAAAAAACCTATTAATAAAATAAGTCTAAGGCTTTTAGTAAAAGTTGGTTCCCTTGAAGAAGATGAAGACCAAAAAGGTGTTGCACATTTAGTTGAACATATGGCTTTTAATGGAAGTAAAAATTTCAAAGGAAATGATTTAATCAAATTTCTGGAATCCGTTGGAGTTGAATTTGGGACTCATTTAAATGCAAGTACAGGAACTGAAAAAACAACTTATACATTAGAGATTCCTTTAAAAAATGACAACTTAGAAAAGGCTATATTGGTTTTTTCTGATTGGGCAGGAGGAATAGATTTTACCTTAAAAGAACTTGATAAAGAAAGAGGTATTATCATAGAAGAAGAAAGGTCTAGCAGAGGATTAAGAAGCAGAATTTATAATAAAGCCAAAAATGTATTATATGCAGGAAGTAAATATAAAGACAGAAGCCCAATTGGAGATATGGACATTATTAAAAATATCTCTTTGAAAAGGGTAAAAGATTTTTATAATCATTGGTATAGACCTGAATTTATGCATTTTGCTATTGTTGGAAATATAGATGTAAAAAAAACAGAAGAATTAATTAAAAAATACTTTAAAAATTTTAAAAATAATAGTAATAGAAAAAGAGTCAACAGAAATGTACCTAAAGTTGATAAAACAAGAGTTTTGATAATAAAAGATAAAGAACTAACTACTTCAAGAGTTGAGTTAAACTTTTTTGAGGATAATAAAGTATTAAAAAGTGAAGAAGATTATAGGAAAGCTCTAATAGGCGGTATTATGGTAAAACTATTTAATGAAAAAGCAAGTGAACAAATTTTAAAAAGGAATCCTGCTGCTAATAATATTTATATGCTTAGTAAAGGATTATCACCTAATTTAAGGTCATATACTTTTGCTGCAAATTATAATGGGGTTAAAGAATTAAGTGCTTTAAAAGATCTAACTAATGTAATGTATTATCTAGAAAAGTATGGCTTTAATAAAGAAGATTTTAAAAGAATTATTAAAGATTATAAAAAAAGCAATAAAGAAGTTCTAGAATCCTTGGAAAATAAAACTTCCTCATCTTATGCAAATCAAATTATAGGAAGAGCTTTATATAACGATATTTTTATTGATGAGAAATATAAAGTATCGTTAGTTGATCGTTTACTTAATAGTATAAAACTTCAAGAAATTGAAGATATGTATAGAAAAATTTTTCATATTAATAGTCGATTGATTTCTTATACAATTAGTGAAAATATCGAACTTTCGAAAAGAAGAGTTAAGCATATATTGAAAGATGCTAAAAATCATGTTAATAAAGAGAAAAAAACAAACAATTTGCCCAAAGATATAAAAATTTCAAAGTTAAAACCTGCAAAAATTATAAATGAAGTTTATAACAAAGATTATGATTTTTATGAATTTACGTTAGAAAATGGAATAAAAATAGCTTATAAATACAACGATTACAAGAAAAATTATGTATCTTTAAGTGCCTATTCTAAAGGTGGTTTTTCTTTATATGAAACAAAAGACTTAGCAAACGCAAAGTATGCTGCACAAATTATTACTTCTTCTGGATTTGATAAATATAATATCTTAGAAGTACAGAAAATTCATTCAAATAAAAGCTCTATTTTGATACCAAGTATTGCTAGATATGCAGAAGGACTTGCAGGGTCTAGTACTACAAGAGATTTTGACTTTTTACTAAAAAGCGTTTATTTACTAGCTTATAAATATAAGTTTGATGATAATATTTTTGAAAATTTTAAACAAATAACAATTTCTTCATTAAAAAAAGAGAATAGAGTTCCTTCTTTAAAATTTGCACGACAATTAAATGAATTTTACTATCAAAAGAATAAAAGATTTTCAACATTAAATATTGATGATATAAAAACTTTAGATAAAAAAACTATGCTAAAAATTTATAAAGATAAATTTTCGGATTTTAATAATTTTATGTTCTTTATTGTTGGAGATATAAAAAAAGAAGAAGTTAAAAAATATGCTTCTTTATATTTAGGTAATCTTCCAACATTAAAGAGGACTCAAAACTATAAATACAGAGGAATTAAACCTAGAGAAGGTAAACATAAGTTTATTAGGAATTTAAATAATGAAAATATTTCAAAAGTATCTTTTTCATATAGAAAAGAAACTCCTTATTCTTTAGAGGAGAGTATAAAACTATCTGTTTTTGTTGATGTTTTAAAAAGAAAGTTAAGGGAGTTTATAAGAGAGGAAAAATCAGGTATATATAATATTTCAGTGCAAGGCATTTTTTCTAGAGATCCATATGAAGAAGCATACGTGGAAATATCTTTTTCTTGTAATCCAAGTAGAAGAGAAGAGCTATTGAAGTATGTGAAAGAAGTTATTGAAGATATGAAAACTAATTTAGTAGAAGAAAAATATATAAATTCATATATTAAAAAAAGATTGATTGCTTTAAAAGAGAATAAGAAAAAAGCTTCATTTTGGTCAATACAGTTAATAAATCATTATTATCATAATGATGATTTATCTAAAATAGAAGAATATGAAAAGTTGTATAAAGAAGTAAATCTACATATGATTAAAGAAGCTGCAAATAAATATTTAAATACAAAAAATATTATTTACACAGAATTAAATCCGAAAATAAATTGATTTACCAATGGAGTACTAAACTAAATTATATGTGTTTACATTAGAAGTGCAACAATAAAAAATTATACATAAAAGCCCGATATAAATACATAGTGGTATCTAGATTGGGCTTCCAAATGATGGGCCTGATAATAGGCTCATAAATCCTTTAAAACAGAACTTTAGAATTTTATTTATTTGACTTTTTACAGTTAAATAAAGTCATATTGAGCAGAGTATGTGCAGAATTTTTAAGGCATTATATTGTCAATAATAATTTCTTTTATAACATTATATATTTTATGATTTTATTAATATTTTCATCTGTATAATTATCTACATCTATATTCCATAAACTTTTATCAGTATTAGCAATATACTTTACTAATGGTTCATAATATTTTACACTTTTATTTAATAAAAAATTTGAACCTCTAAACATTCCCTAACTTACTAAATAAAATCCTATTATTAAACAACTTTTTTCCATATCTTCTAAAATATTTTTATTTGGTTGTTTAAAGTAATTGTAGCAATAATCAAAAGAAGTATATCTTTCTATGTCAGATTTATTTTTTTCTTGAAATTCATTTAATATATAATGAATATTATTTTGTTTATATTATCCTTATACCTAACTATTTATTAGTAGGACAGAATGTCCTATTTACATCTATTTCAATTATTCATAGATATATAAAATGTACTTTTACTAGTTATTTCTCTGTTATTGATACAAAATGTTCTAATAATAGTGCAAAATCTTCTTACAAAGACATTATGTCCATTAAAAGAATAAATTAGTTAATCACTTATTTTTGAGTATGCAAAAAAGCTGTCATAGTTTGTGTCACAGAATTTGTAAATTTAGAAAAAGATTAAGATTTATTTTGAGAGGTAATTATATTGTCAGTTTTATTGTTGATATTAAGTATAAAAGAAAAAAGGAGAAGAATTCTCCTTTTTTTATGAATTAGTTTTTATTTAGACCTTGCAAGTCTGAATATGCAATTTCAAGTCTAGCTATTAAAGCTTCTTGTCCTGCACGTAATAATTTTCTTGGATCATAATAAGATTTATTTGGCTTATCTTCACCA
>SPKZ01003523.1_pt1 | contig 15575 bp, 16 predicted proteins | sample 2456571 | NCBI WGS metagenome assembly SPKZ01 (sample SAMN11192286, study PRJNA482655) | marine metagenome | biome: ENVO:00000447; feature: ENVO:00000244|ENVO:00000211|ENVO:00000569|ENVO:00002023; material: ENVO:00002151; isolation source: ocean water from marine abyssalpelagic zone ...
AGTCGGGGCACGCGAGCCCGGCATCGTAGGCTCGTACCAGTGCACCCACCACGATCAGCCCCAGGGTGAGCAGCGCGAGTCCGGCGAACCCGAAAGTCAGGAGCGCCCGTGTCGAGCGCGCGGCTGCGGTCGTCGTTTTGGTCGGGGTCATGGCGGGGTGTTCTCTGCGGTGGCTTGTGGCCCGGTCGCGCGCCGAACGGGTCTACGCTCGAATTCTGGCCAGGGGTAGATGGACTCGGGCCAGGAACCAGCGCAGGCGCGTCCTGGAGCCCGGTCCGCGCTGCGGGGTCTGCGGGATCCGTGGGCTTGCGCAGGTCTTCTGACAGCGGGCGTTATAGACTATTCCGAGAGTTGGGGCGATCGAACGGGTCGAGCCCTCGGCCAGAGGGTCGGGTGTGGCGCGTCGGCGGGCGCGGTGGCCGGCTGCGGATGCCGACGGCGAGCCCGAGTTCCCCGGCCAGGGAGAGAACTGATGCGTTCGGTGGTCTGTGCCGAGTTGGGTCCGCCCGAGAAACTCGTGGTCGAGGAGCGTGAGGCGCCCGCGGCCGGGCCGGGTAGCGTGGTGGTCGAGGTTCGTGCCTGTGGCCTCAACTTCGTGGACGTGCTCATGATCCAGGGCCTGTACCAGATTCGGCCCGAGCCCCCGTTCGTTCCCGGGACCGAGATCGCGGGCGTGATCGAGGCGCTGGGGGAGGGCGTCGAGGGCTTCTCGGTCGGCGATGCCGTGATGGGTATGAGCGGCTTCGGTGGCTGGTCCGAGCGGGCCGCGGTCCCGGCCGGCAACCTCTACCGGCTTCCCGAGAAGCTCGGCTTCGAGCGCGCGGCCGGCTTCATCCAGAGCTACTGCACGGGCCTGTTCGCGCTGCGCAATCGCGCGGAACTCGAGGCGGGCGAAACCGTCCTGGTACTCGGCGCCGCGGGCGGGGTCGGGCTCGCCGCGATCGACCTCGCGAAGTCGATGGGCGCGCGCGTGATCGCGGCCGCGTCCACCGAAGCCAAGCGCAAGGCCTGCCTCGAGCAGGGAGCCGACGCCGTGATCGATTACGCGAACGAGGACCTGAAGACCCGTGCGAAGGAACTCTCAGGCGGCGGCGTCGACGTGGTCTACGATCCGGTCGGCGGGGACTATGCCGAACCCGCGTTGCGGTCTCTGGTTCCGGGCGGCCGTCACCTGGTGATCGGCTTTGCGGCCGGCGAGATCCCGCGCGTGCCGCTCAACCTGGTGCTGCTCAAGCAATGCCAGGTGGTGGGTGTCAACTGGGGCGGCTGGAGTAGCCGCCACCCGGACGGGAACCGCGAGTTGCTCTCGACGCTGCTTCAACTGTTCGAAGCGGGAAAGATCAATCCGTTGGCGCCTCGCAGTTGGCCGTTCTCTGAAGCGGCGCCGGCCCTGCGCGGGCTGATGGATCGCCGGATCGTCGGAAAAGCCGTACTGGTACCGGGGTAGGTCGGCTGGCTGTCACTGCGGCTGGTCGCGCGACTCCAATCGCGACCTACACCTCGAGCCGGACAGGCTGGTCGCCGAGGAAGAAAATGCCGAAGCGCTTGAGTGCTTCCTGCTGAACGAATGAGCGGTTGATCAGGTACGGGACCAGGCTGCGCAGCGACTTGGCCCACCAGGCCGTACTCAGGATCACCTTCGGCGGGAGTGCCTGGAGCCGCTGAACCTGCGTGATCTCGCCAACCCGCTCCGCCTCGATGGCGCGGCAGGCGGCTTCGATCTCGTGGTCTGTTCCCGTGCGCAGTGCAGGAACCAGGTGATTGGCCGCGACCAGGGCGTCGCGCAGGCCGACGTTGATTCCCTGGCCCCCGACCGGGGACATGGTGTGGGCGGCGTCACCGAGCAAGAGCAGGCCCGGTGCAGACCAGCTCAGCACGCGATCGGAGGCCGTGTCGAGTAGGAAGGGGTGCGAGACCTGGTCGGCGTAGCGCCGGAACTGCGCGGCGAGATCGGGCGACACGTGGTTCGCCATCTCTTCGATCCACTCGCGCAGACCCCGGCGCCGAAGTTCCCCAAAGGTTCCCTTGTAGATGATCCAGCCCACCTGGACCTGGTCATCGTGTGAGACGTACGCGATGAGCATGTGTCCGCCGCCGACGTAGGCGCGGACCCAGGCAGTCCCTGGAGCGTGCCCCGGGGCGTCGGGGAGCGGTGGAAACTTGCACCACACGATATCCATCGGAACCGCGTCTGCGTGGATCCGGATGCCCGAATCCCGACGGACCACCGAAGAACGGCCATCGGCGCCGATCACGAGTCGCCCCCGCAGTTGCTGATCGCCGTCCTCGTCGCGGACGCGGACGCCGGCGGCGCGGCCCCCTTCGCGCAGGACCTGCTTTACGCTGGCGCCGCGCCGGAACTCGAAGTGCGGGTGCTTTTTGCTCTCGGCGATCAGGCCTTCGAGCAGCGCGGGCTGCGAGATGGCGGCGGGCGTACCACCGATGAGTTCGGCATTGAACCCGGTATCGAGGACGAGCTTGTGTTCGATGTACAGGCGGAAGCGCGAGGGTTCGCTCCGCGGCAGGCTGTTCACGAGGTCGGCCAGCCCCATCTGTTGCAGCGCGTCCCGGCCCGTGGGCAGTACGATCTCGCCCCGGAACTCGCGTGCGAAGTCCCGCTGCCGTTCGAGCAGCAGCACTCGGATCCCGCGGCGGGCGAGCAGCAGCGCGAGCGACGCGCCCACCGGGCCGGCGCCGACGATGATCACGGGGGCGTCCGGGCTCGTCCCGAACTCGCCGGACTCCAACGGGTTCGCTGCTGCCACGGGGCCCCTCTCACGCGATCGGCTTCCCGGCGATTGTAGCCCGGCCGCTCCGCCCGTGGGGACTCGCGCTAGCCAAGCCGGCACCGGTAGAAGCGTGAATCCGTGTACATCACGGGAAAGCGCTCGGGAAGTTCCGATTCCTCGATCCGGGTGAAACCGCTCTTCTCGTAGAAGCGGTGTGCGGCCAGAAACCGGGCCGTGGTGCCCAGGAACAGCTCGCGGATGCCCCGCCCGTCTGCCCAGGCCAGCAGCGTCTCGAGCAGTTGCCGGGCGGTCCCGGTCGTGGAGCCGCGGTGGCTCGGGTGAACGAACATCTTGCGCAGTGCAGCCTGGTGGTTGCCGATGTCGAGCAGCGATACGGTCCCAACCACGCGCTCGCCCTCGAGCGCCACCCAGAAGTTGCCCGACCCCCGCTGGTAGTAGTCCGGAATCTGCCGCAGGTCGGGCTGGTCGGCCGCCGTGATGTCGATCTGGAACTCTCCGCGCTGGATGCCCACGATCAGATCTACGATCTGATCTTCGAAAAGAGGCTTGAACTGCTGGATGTCCATCGGTCACCACTCTCGCCGAGTCGGGTCACCGAGCCGGGTCGGAGCCCCCGGAAGCAGGCGTCTGCGCGACGCGGACTCGGGGCTGCGTGAGTCCGAAGCACGATGAAGCAGGATTTTACCAGAGGTGCGGCTCGCGTCGCCGCTTAGCCTGGTGGGTCCCGCTGGCCGGGTTGCGCCACCTCTGGCATGGTTTGGCATCCCAATGTTGTCCGCCTCTTCGACCCGGCTCGCCGCGCGGGGCTCGCGCTCGCGGCGCCGCGAACTCGGATCCTGGCTCGTGGGCGTCGAACTCGCGCTGCTTCTGCTCGCGGCCTGCGGGCCGGACGCGCCCGAGCCCAGCGCGACCGCCGTCGGGGGTCCGCGTGGACTCGATCCGGCGCCCGAGTACGTGACCACGGCCGTTTGTGCGAGCTGTCACCCCGAGGTCTTCGCGCGCTGGGCGGGATCGCTTCACGACCGTGCGATGGAACCCGCGAGCGAGCTGAGCATCCTGGGAGACCTGGCGAGCGCGCCCTTCGAGCAGCGCGGCGACGAGTTCTTCGTGCGAGCCGAAAGCGCGGGAGAAGTGCCCGAAGCTGCGGGCGCAACGCCTCGGGAGCATCCGCTTCGCTACACCTTCGGTGCATATCCGCTTCAGCAGTACCTGGCCGAGCAACCGGGTGGACGCCTGCAGGTGCTGCCGTTTGCCTGGGACGCGCGTCCGGCGGACGCGGGCGGCCAGCGTTGGTTCTCGCTCGAGGGAGACGAAGCCGCGGCGCCCGGAGACGTGATGCACTGGACGGGGTTCGCTCACAACTGGAACACGCAGTGCGCGGACTGTCACTCGACGGGCGTCCGCCGCGGCTTCGACCGCGAGTCCGGGACCTACGCAACCAGCTGGTCCGACCTCGATGTGGGCTGCGAGGCCTGTCACGGTCCGGGATCCCGGCACCTGGCCTGGGCCGAGGCCGCGGATCGCGAAGCCCGGGAGGACCGCGGCCTCGCGGTCGTGCTCGCGGACGCCGGCGCCGGCTGGCACTTCCTCGAGGGCGACCCGATCGCGCGTCGCGGTACGTCGCCGGGCTCGCAGGCGGAACTCGAGGTCTGCGCGGCCTGCCATTCGCGTCGGTCGCGGCTGCGTGAGGCCGATCCCGGCACGCCGTTTCTCGATGCCTACCGGCCCGAGTTACTCGAGCCCGGGCTCTACCACGCCGACGGACAGATCCTGGACGAGGTCTACGTCTGGGGTTCCTTTCTGCAGAGCCGCATGTACCGGGCGGGCGTTCGCTGCAGCGACTGTCACGACCCGCACTCGCTCGAACTGCGCGGCGGGCCGGAGCAGGTCTGTGCGCAGTGTCACGCGTCCGAGCACTTCGCGAGTCCCTCACACCATCACCACTCATCCGGTCACTCCGGATCGAGCTGCGTCGACTGCCACATGTCCGCCCGGACCTACATGCAGATCGACCCGCGTCGTGACCACGGATTTCGCATCCCGCGGCCCGACCTCGGCGAACGCGCGGGCGTTCCCGACGCCTGCACGGGCTGCCACGACGACCGCTCCAGCGGCTGGGCCGCAGACGTGATCGCTGCCTGGACCGGGGAGCGCCCGGGCCCACACTTCGCAGAGACGCTCCAGGCGGCACGGCGCGGGGAGCCGGGCGTGGCCCCTGCGTTGGCGCAGCTGGCCCGCGACGCGGAAGCAGCTGGAATCGTGCGCGCCACGGCACTCACCGAACTCGCGCGCGTGCCCGCGCCGCCGGGACTGCTCGGGCAGGCCGTCGCCGAACTGCGCGGCGCGGCCGACCCGCTGCTTCGCTACAGTGCGGCGCGCGCTGCCGAGGCACTTCCGCTCCCCGAGCGGCTGGCGCGGGTCGGGTCGCTCGCCCGCGACCCGGTCGTGCTGGTGCGCGCCGAAGCCGGTCGCGTGCTCGCCGCGGTCCCGACGGATGCGCTCGCGCCCGACGAGAGAGCGAGCCTCGACGCGGCGATCGAGACCTACCGCGAGGCGCAGCTCGCGAACGCTGAGCGGCCTTCGGCCCAGGTGAACCTGGGACTGCTCGAGCTTCGGCGCGGCGACCTGAGACGCGCGGAAGCCCGCTACCGGGAGGCGATCCGCCTGGGCCCGCACTTCATTCCCGCCTACGTGAACCTCGCCGATCTGTTTCGGCAGACCGGCCGTGATCTCGACGCGCGGGCGCTGCTCGAAGAGGCGCGCCGGATCGGCCCCGAGGTCGCCGAGGTTCATTACGCGCTGGGGCTACTGCTGGTACGTCAGAAGGAACTCGAGGCTGCGCTCGGACCGCTCGCGCGGGCGGCCGAACTGGCTCCGGGACATCCGCGGCTGGCCTACGTCTACGCCCTCGCGCTTCACTCGGCCGGGCGGACCGATGCGGCCCTCGAGGCGCTGGCGCGCGGTCTCGAGCACGCGCCGTACGCGGCCGAGTTGTTGCAGGCGTTGGTCGAGTTGAGCCGGGCCGCGGGGCGTACCGAAGCGGCCGACGCGCTTGCGCGCCGGCTCCAAGAACTGGAATCCCGGGCCGCGAGCCGCTAGTCCGGGCGCATGAGGCCTCGACTCAGTCGAAGCGTTCGCCGAGCAACTCCTCGCTCAGCGACCAGAGCCGGGTCGCCGCATCGGGATCGAGCGCGCCGGGGTGGACCCCGTAGGCCCCATCCGGGCTTTCGGTCACCTCGGCGATGCTGCAGTTCTCGAGATAGATGCCGCCCTGGCCCGAGAGTTCGGGTGCGGTCGCGGCCCAGGTCGAGGTCGCGGCCCCGGCCCCGACCGACTTGAACGTAAGCCGCTGGCCTGACGAGCGCGACTGCAAACTCTCGATGTCGGCGCGTGTCATGTGCCGCGCGAGTTCCGTCATGATCACGCCCGGGTGAACGGCGAACGCCCGGACCCCGGCGTCGCGGAGACGACGGTCGAGCTCCAGGCTGAACAACACGTTGGCCGTCTTCGACTGGCCGTAGGCCTCGAACTTTTCGTAGGGGCGCCGCTCGAAGTTCGGGTCGTCCGAGATCGCAGCCGCGAAGCGGTGGCCACCGGAACTCAGGTTGATGACTCGCGCGTTACCGCTCTCGCGCAGCAGGGGCGTGAGCAGTCCCGTCAGCAGAAAGTGTCCGAGGTGATTCGTCGCGAACTGGAGTTCCCAGCCTTCCTCGGTTCGGGAGAGCGGGCACGCCATGATGCCGGCGTTGTTGATCAGGAGATCGAGGTCCCCGTGGCGCTCGCGGAACGCATCTGCGAACGCGCGGACTTGCTTGGGAACCGAGAGCTCGATCTCGAGCACGTCGACGCGTGCCTCCGGCGTCTCCTCGCAGATCGCGTCGGCCACGCCCTGGGCCTTGGCGAGGTCGCGCGCCGCCAGTGTCACGCGCGCACCGCGGCTCGCGAGCGCGGCCGCCGTCTCGGCGCCGAGGCCTCCCGATGCGCCGGTCACGATCGCGCGCCGCGCAGCTAGATCGAGTCCCTCGACCACCTCCCGCGCTGTCGATTCGGCTCCGAAGTTCCTGGTCATGCGGCTTTCCTCCCGGGCTCCATTCTGACATGGGACCGGGCATGGGGTCTGTGGCTTCGGGCCCAGGAAGCATTGGCTAGACTCTCCGCAGCTTCGGAGGGGGCAGGCCCGTGCTCGCGGAGATCTCATGTTTCGTGGCCGGAGGCGCGGCCGGGGCCGTCTCTCGTTTTCTCAGCGTGGAATTTGCGGCGCTTCGTTTCGGGCTGCCAGCCTTCTGGACGATCTGCCTGATCAACCTCTGTGGCTGTCTCGGGGTCGGAATCTTCGTGGGCTCGCTGGCCTCCCCGGACGGTGCGCTGTTCGCGCTCGTCTCTGCCTGGTCTCCCGCGCATCCAGAGTTGCCGGCCGCGCGGCTCGCGGCCGTCGTCGGAACCGGCTTTCTCGGGGGCTTCACGACCTTTAGCACCTTTGCGCTCGACGTCCTGGTGCTGCTGCGCGAGAAGCGGCATGTGGAACTCGTGCTCGACGGTCTCGGAACGCCGGTACTCGGCATCGGGCTGGCGGCGCTGGGATGGTTTCTGGGCGCAGGGGGCCTCGGATGAGCGCGCGCCCGCCGTCCGAAGCAGGGCGCTTGCGCGCAACCGGAATCCCGGAGTTTTCTTCCCGGCTCGCCCTGGTTGCGATCGGGGGCGGGGTGGGTGCCGCGTTGCGCGGACTCTGCGGCATCCTGTTCCGCGACCTGCTCCAGTGGCCAGCCTGGACAGGCACGCTCACGGTGAATCTCGCCGGCGCATTCCTGATCGGGGTCGCGTTCGCGCGGCTCGATCCCCGTCCGCTGCGCATCGAGGATGCGCTGCTGCTCGCGGGCGATCTCCCGCAACTCGAGAAGCGGCAGCGGCTTCTGGCCTCGCTGCTCGTGACCGGAGGGCTCGGGGCGCTCACCACCTTCAGTGCCTTCGGAATCGAGTCTGCGGAGCTGCTGCTACACGGCCGGCTTGCGGAGGCGGCGAGCAGCGTGATCGGGTCGCTGGTCCTCGGGCTTGGCGGGGTCTCGCTCGGTCTTCGCGTGGGCCGGCCGGCCGTGCGGCCCGGTGCCTGAGGCGCCGTGTGCCGCAAGCGAAACTGCTTTCAAAAATCGTGATCGGCGTTCTCGTCCTGGGGGCTGCGATCCAGTTCGTGCCCTACGGTCGGGAGCACTCCAATCCTCCCGTCACGCTCGAACCCGACTGGGATTCTGCGAAGACGCGCGAACTCTTCTTTCGCGCCTGCCGGGACTGTCACAGCAACGAGACCGTCTGGCCCTGGTACAGCAACGTCGCGCCGGTCTCGTGGCTGGTGGCGAGCGATGTGTACGAGGCTCGCGAGCACCTGAACGTCTCCGACTGGGGCCGCCCCAAACAGGACGGTGACGAAGCCGCCGAGATGCTGCGCGAGGGTGAGATGCCGCTCTGGTTCTATCTTCCGCTCCATCCCCGGGCCCGGCTCTCGGACGCCGACCGCGAGCGCCTGATCGCGGGCCTCGAACGAACCTTCGGTTCCGACAGCGGTCCGTAGACGCGCCCGCCAGCGGACAACCGAGAGACAGCCCGAGACGCCGGGGGCCGCGCGAGCCTGGATCGTACGGTCAGCTTCCAAAGTCTGGGTGCTGCGCGCCCGGAGGAACTCGAGGCATTTCGCGAAAAGTTGCGCACTCGCACGCTCGAGTTACAGCTCGGGGCCACGGCGGCGCGAGGCCCGATCGAGGACCTCGAACGTGAACTCGAGCTTCGGGTTGAGGACGAGTAGGCGACCGCCCGAACGTGAGCGCTGGGCGCGGGCCTGTTACCCTGGGGCGCGATGCAGGTCCTGGTTGAAGGCTACGCCCAGCGAATCGGCGAGCACTGTGCCTCGACGGCGCTCCGCAACCCTGCGTGAGAGCCAGCGAAGCGCGCGCGGCCTCGGCTTGAGCCTGGCGCGCGGGTCGAAACACGTCCTTCTGCATCGCGGAGCAGGACGCCCGTGAAGCGCATTCACTTCTTCGAACTCTGCGACCAGGCGTGGTTTCCCGCGGTCTTCCGCGATGCCGCGACCGAGTATCTCCAAACGTCTCTGCGGTTTTCGGGCCAGGCGCAGTTTCTGTTCCCAAAGCTGGCGGCGGCGCTTCGGGACGCCGGGGTGGACCGGATCGTCGATCTGTGTTCGGGATCCGGCGGCCCCGTGCCGCTCGCGATCGAGGGGCTTCCCGAGCACGGGGTTTCGGCGCGCGCCACGCTGACCGATGGCTTCCCGAACCTCGCGGCCTTCGAACACGTGGCTGCGGCGTCCTCGGGCCGGATCGACTTCGTTCCGGAGCCGGTCGAGGTGACCGAGGTTCCGAAGCAACTCGAGGGTCTCCGCACGCTGTTCAACGCGTTCCATCACTTCCGCCCCGAGACCGCGCGCACGATCCTGCGCAACGCGGTGCGCGACCGAAGCCCGATCGCGATCTTCGAACTGGTCGGCCGGGATCCGGTGATGCTGATCGGAATCCTGTTCGCGTGGCTGGGTGTGCTCTTGGTGATGCCGTTCGTGCGTCCCGTACGCTGGAGTTGGCTTTTCTTTACCTACGTCGTGCCGGTGGTCCCCCTGCTCGTGGTCTTCGACGGCTTCGTGTCGTGTCTGCGCGTGTACTCGGTGCCCGAACTCGAAGCGCTGGTGTCCGAAGTCCGCGCGGAAGCCACGGGCTATCGCTTCGAGGTCGGCCGTATCCGCATCGGGCGAACTCCCGCGCACGCCACCTACCTGATCGGGATCCCTGCCTTCCCGGCCGGGTCTGAACCGGCTTCCGAGTCGGCCGACGCTTAGCCGCGCGCAGGAGCGCGCTGAGTCACTTCGGCTTCCGGCTCACGGATCCCGCCGACCTGCCGCAGGCGATCGAGACCGTCGAGCGGGCCGGCGGACGGCTTCTGCGGCGCGGCGAGTTCGGTCCCCGCCGTCCTTTTGCATTTGTAGAAGATCCGGATGGTTAGGAGATCGAGATCCGGTACCAGTGGACACCGCCGTTGAAGGCGGAGTAGTCTCCGTGCGGGTTCCCGGAGGCGGAGGGGGAAGGCGCCGGGTGGGTGGACACCACCGGCGTTAGCTGTGATAGCCTTCGCGGGCTTGGCTCGAAGGGCTCGCGTGAAGTGCGCGAGAGCGCGCTGAGCTTCAGGACACCGACGCAGCCAGCCGCTGGCGCGGTCGGGATCATTAGTCGATTCGTTTACCTTTCTGGGAGGAGAGAGCTTGAGCCGATCCAGAAACTGGCCCTCGATTATCGAACGTCTCAACCGAAATCCGAGTCGAGAGCTCCGCATCCGGATGGGCTCTGCTGGCAGCGCGCAGGTCACCCGTTGCCGGCTCCTCGAACAGTGGTCGAACCTCGATGCGAGGACGATCGGCGCGATGCTGATTCTCCGGATTTCCCCGTAGCGGCTCCCTCGGGCGGTCTGCTCGAGATCCCGCAGCCCGGGCATTCAGCCCGGGCGTCCATCAGGTCGCAGACTCGGCTCCCGGCCGTCGTATGGGTCGGGGCGTGCGCGCGGCGTGTGGCTGCGCCTACCAGTTCTCTCCGTCCGGCCTGATCTGCACGTCGAAGGTCCAGGCCGAGCGAGGCTGGTGAACGATGTGCCAGCACTCGTCGGCGATGTCGTCGGGAAGGCAGAAGAACTCGTCCGGCCGGTCCGGGTAGGCGCGGCGCGTCCAGGGAACGTCGATCACGGCGTCGATCGCGAGGTAGGCCACGTGAATCCCGCGGGGTCCGACGCTCCGCGCGATCGACTCAGCCAGGATGCGCTGTGCGGCCTTGGTCGGCGCGAAGCCCGCGAAACCCGCCTTCCCGCGGTAGGTGGCCGTGTTGCCCGTGCACAGAATCGCGCCCTTCCCGGCCTCGAGCATCGGCGGTACCGCGAGGCGCGCGAGGTGCAGAAGCGCCATGGTGTTGACTTGGAAGTTGCGCTCGAGGACTTCGGGATCGATTGAGAGGAAGTCTCCGAACGCGCCGCCGACCGCGTTGTGAATCACGACTTCGGGCGTGCCGAGTTCGCGCACGATGTTCGCGAAGCTCTCTCCGAGCGCGGCCGAATCCGACACGTCGCACGGGAAGCTCCGGGCCTCCGGAATCTCCTGCTCGAGCGCTGCGAGTCGTTTCTCGTTTCGGGCGAGCATGGCCACGCGGTAGCCTCTTGCAAAGCGGCGGACCAGTGCGGATCCGGTTCCGGGTCCGACTCCAGTGATCAGGCAGACGTTTGTGTCCACGACGTTCCTCCGATGCTCGTTTTCCGTCCGCCATTCTAAACCGCGCCCGGGTGAGCGCCCACGCCGGCTGGTGCCCGCGCCGAGGACATGGACGGATCTCGGGCAGGTTAGAATGGCAGCCGCGCATGACGCATGAACTTTCCAGAGACGAGTCCGAGAGCGGCTGGCCCGGCCGGGCGCGCGAACTGGCCCCCGGGATCGCCGCGCGTGTCGAGAAGGCCGCCGAGCAGCGGCGGATTCCCGAGGAAACACTCGATGAACTCGAGCGGGCCGGGTTCTCGCGCGCGCTGCAGCCCGCGCGCTGGGGGGGCGGCGAACGCAGCCCCGCGGAACTGTTCGAAGTGCAGTGGACGCTGGCCCGCGTCTGCCCCTCCAGCGCCTGGGTCCTGGGCGTGATGGCCGTGCACAACTGGCAGCTGGGACTCTTTCCGCCCGAGGCGCAGGAAGAAGTTTGGGGCCAGGATCCGAAGGCCCGGATCTGCTCCTCGTACGCGCCGACCGGCCGCGTCGAGCGCGTGCCGGGTGGGTTTCGGCTGAGCGGCCGCTGGTCGTTCTCGAGCGGTTGCCTGCACTCGGGTTGGGCGTTCCTGGGCGGGATCGCGCCCCCCGAAGACGGCGCGCAGGATCCGATCGACATGCGCACCTTCCTGGTTCCCGCGAGCGACTACCGCGTCGACGACGTGTGGCACGTCGTCGGTCTTCAGGCCACGGGCAGCAACGACATCGTGCTCGACGGCGCGTTCGTGCCCGAGCACCGCACTCACCGCATGGCGGATGGCTTCGGGGGCACGAGTCCCGGCATCGCCGTGAACCCGGCGCCTCTGTTCCGGCTTCCGTTCGGACAGGTCTTCGTCGCAGCCCTGGTCCCGCCCGCAATCGGGGCCGCCGAGGGTGCGCTCGAGGCCTTTCTTTCACGCGAGTCGACCCGTCGCAGCGGCGGGGACCTGAGCGCGAGCGCCGAGAGTCCCGAGACCCAGGCGCTGGTGGGCCGGGCGCGGGCCGACCTCGACGGTTTCAAGCTGTTGGTCCGTACCCACTTCGCCGAGATGCTCGAACTGATCCGGGCCGATGAGCCGATTTCGGTCGAGCGCCGTGTCCGGTACCGCTACGACTGGAGCCGGATGGTTCCGCGCTGTGGCGAGATCGGGGCCGAACTGCTCGCGGCGAGCGGCGCGGGCGCGATCTTCGAGGGTTTTCCGCTCCAGCGCTACCTGCACGACCTCTGGGCGATCCGCGCGCACTTCGTGAACCGCCCTGGCAAGCCCGAGCGGAACCTGGGCGGGGTTCAGTTAGGCCTGCCGAATACGGATTTCCTGCTCTAGGCGGTTTCCCGCCGGAGTTCGGGTGCGCGAAGATAGGTGCGACCCAGAAGTTCCGTGAACGACTCGTCGCGCGACGGATCCGGGGGCTCGTCGAAGGCTTCGCCCCGTGCGGAGAGGTCGCGGTAGAAAGCCTCCCAGACCGCGTCGATCGAGAGTTCGTCGTCGTGTTCGTCGTAGAGGCGGGCCTCGGCCGCGTCCACGAACACGTTCGCCTTCCACGAGACGCTGATGCGCAGATCCTGGTAATGCGGCGAGCCCAGGACCTGGTCGCCCTCGAGGAGCCGCCAGCGCTCTCCCTCGATCCGTTCGAGCCGCGTCTCGAGCGTCATGGGTCCGGGGATGCCGTCGGCGCGCCGCCCGACCGGGCGCACGCGGTGGTACATGAAGTCGTTGTCACCGATGATGGCGGTGTTGAAGATCTCGCCCTCGTGAATCTGCGAGGGCCCGTCGGGCCCGTCGGGCCAGTACTCGAAGCCGCCGTCCTCTCCCTGGTAGAACCAGGCGACCGCGGTTGCGATCCGCACCCGGTACCGCTCGAAGAGCCGCGAGTGCCCCATCATCTGGAGCAACTGGGTCGGGTGCTCGGTGCGATCGACGCCCCTGAACGCCGGCACGTCCGTGTGTCCGGGCCCCTGTGCAAACGGAAGCTGCCAGGTGAGGTTTGCGTAGACCTGCTGCGGGCGTACGACCTCGGCGCCAAAAATTCGCTGCGCCGCGTCCCGGAAGCCCTCGTGAAACAGCAGCGGTTCGACTCCGTCGATCTGCGGCGCGTCGTAGGCCCAGTCCCCACGAAAGTTCGGCGCGATCAGCATGCGCTGGTGACCGGTGTTGGCCCGGTACTGGGCTTCGTTCTGGAAGTAGCGCTGCACAGGGAAGTAGGGGCCGTTGGCTTCGACCAGCCGTCGGACCAGGCCCGGGTCGTCGAGCACCCTCGGGAGCGTGATCGGGGGGAGTGCGTCGCTCATGTCTTCTTGCCCCGCATCGCGTCGGCCCCGAGCGCGGGTTCGATGAAGGGGCCGAAGTTCGGCCCGCGCCGAAGTTGGTGACCGCCGTCGATGTTGATCGCGGTGCCCGTGATCCAGCGCGACTCCGGTCCGATCAGGAAGCGCGCGAGGTCCGCGACGTCGCTGGGCTGTCCCACGTCGCCAAGCGGCGTGTTCTCGATGTAGCTCGCGTAGGTGGCGCTGTCGCGCGGGATCCCTTCCATGAGTTCGGTCGCGATGAAGCCGGGCCGGATCGCGTTGAAGCGCACGCGGCTCGGCCCGAACTCGTCGGCCGCGTTGCGCATCATGGCCTCGATGCCGGCCTTCCCCGCGGTGTAGGCCCCGAAGTAGGGGTGGGTCTGGTGGCCCGCGATTGACGACATCCCGACGAACGATCCGCCACCCTTCTCCACCATGTGCGACACCGTATGCTTGATGCAGAGCATGGTGCCGAGCACGTTCAGGTGCAGCACGCGCACGAACTCGTCGGTGTCGAGCACCTGGTAAGGCCCCATCCCGCCGCCGCCGCCCGCGTTGGCGATGCAACCATCGAGGGCACCGGTGGGTTCGAGTGCCGTCGCGACCAGGGCCTCGACGTCGGATTCCACGGTCACGTCGGCGACGCGGAAACGCGCGCTGCCGCCGTGCCCGGCCGACTCCTCGATTCGCTTGACTGCGTCCTCGAGCCGTGACTCCGTGCGGCCGCAGATCGTGACCGCGGCGCCGTCGGCCGCGAGCCGTACCGCGCAGGCGCATCCGATACCGCTGCCGCCCCCGGTGACAATCACGGAGTAACCCTCGAGGCCGCCTGACGGCCGCGTCGTTTCAGACATGAATTCTCCTTGCTCTCCGGGCCGCGCTCACGAGAAATCCGTCTCCGAGAACTTCGCGAGCCGCTCGATCCACCACTTCGGCGCCTGGGCCAGCATGCTGCCGAGATCCCAGTAATCGCGCCAGAGCTTGATCTTGCCGTCGCGAAGTTCGTGCACGGTTACAAAGTGGTTCACGATCTTTTCGCCGGTCTCGAAGTGCCAGGTCTCCGTGTGCTCGGTGATCACGTGATCGCCCTCGGCTACGACGAGGTGGGTGTCGTGTTCGAAGCGCTCGACGGGGTCGAGTCCCATGCGCAGCCGCCTGACCACGTTCTGGGGTCCCGTGGCCCCCGGATCCGGCGTCGGCACGTCCTCGTAGTGGCCGTCCGCTGCGATGCAGTCCGCCACTCCATCGAAGTCCTTGCGGTAGAGCGCCTGCCACATTCTGTCCACAACTCTGCGGTTCTCGTCGGTGCCCAAGCCTATCTCCTGTGCGCGCGGAGCTTCAGTTCGCGGCCCGGCCCGCGGATACGTCCTTCGCGTCGCCCGCGTCCGCGAACTGCGGCTTGTACTTTCCGTACACGTGGTCGCCGATGCGTTCGATCCGCTCGCGCTCCTCGGGCTCGAGCGGACCGCGCTCGAGCGCCGAGATCGCCTCGCTCATCTGCTCGGCGTTCCCGGGGCCGCACAGCACCACGTCGACCGCGGGCTGCGAGAGCGCGAAGCGGTAGCAGTCACGGGCCGCGAGTGGCGTTTCGCCGGGCGGCATCTTTGCGGGATCCAGCAGGTGTCCCCAGCGCGTGGCGGTGTAGGCGACGATGCCGGGCCGGCCCTGCGCGGGAACGAACGGAAACACGTCGTTTTCGGCACCGCGGTGGACAGCGTTATAACGCAGCATGAAGAGCTCGTAGGGGCTCTGGCCCTGCTGGTATGCGTCGAAGAGTTTTGGTAGGAGCGGCCGGTTGTGGCTGCTGATCGACAGGAAGCGGACCTTGCCCTGCTCGCGCAGTCGTTCGAAGATCTCCGCGTAGCCGTCCGCGGGGACATCGCCGCGGGCCCCGAGCAGCAGGAAGTCGAAGTACTCGAGACCGGCACGCCGGAGCGCGATCTCGACCGAGGGCAGCATCAGCCGCGGCGAGCGCGAATAGGACTGCACCGTCAGGATCAGTTCGTCTCGGTGTCGCTTGGCGAGGTTGCGGAGCGCGCGTCCGAACGCGGGGCGCCGAATCGTTCCCCAGTAGAGGTAGTTGATGCCTCGCTCGAACGCCTCTTCGATCACGTGGGTCGGCGCCCCGAAACTCGAGCCGATCCCGAGCCGGCTCGAGCGGAGGCCCGTCCGGCCGAGTTCACGCTTTTCGAGGAAGTTCGTCATGGCGAGGCCCTCCTGTGGGTGTGGGGGATTGTACTTCGGAGGGGCGGGGTTCTGCGGGGTTCGGTGCCGGGGG